>Ga0214542_1002770_pt1 | contig 36069 bp, 19 predicted proteins | sample CNSS1metaG_FD_160096 | JGI IMG/M metagenome (GOLD analysis project Ga0214542, IMG submission 160096) | Root nodule microbial communities from cowpea collected in UCLA plant growth center, Los Angeles, California, USA - CNSS1 | ecosystem: Host-associated > Plants > Roots > Nodule | place: USA...
CAATAAAAAATAAATAAATTTAAAATTTGAAAACAATTTTAAGTAAAATTTAATGTGAAACAAATTTAAAGAAACTTGGTTTTATTGAAAATATATAATAAAAATATCAATTTGAATAAAAAAATCAAATTTAATAAAAATATTTGTATAACATTTTATAATTTTTGTTTCAATTTGGAGGTGGACGAAATTGCATAATTTTTACAAAAATTGGGACTAAATTGAGACAAAAGATAAAATACAGGAACCAAATTGATAATGAGAAAATGACACTTCCCAAATAGTGACACGTGGCATTGTCACTGCCACGTGGCACGATGTCAGCTTGACACATGACAAAATTTTTAATTTTTTTAAGAATTTTAAAAAAATTAATAAAAAATAAAAAATAAATAAAAAATAAAAAATAAAAAAAATTCAAAAAATCCAGAAGCTGACACGTGACACCCCATTTAACACCGTTACTCCACCACTAACGGAAAGGACTTGATTGGGTCAAATTTCCCAAAATAGGGACCAGATTGAGATAAAAAATAATTGAGGGACCAAATTCAAATTTTGTTACGAAAATGGAGACTAAAAGTATAATTTAACCAAAATTTAATTGTCAAAAAATTATTATATATATATATATATATATATATAATATTTTAAAGACGGAAATATTCTTTGATTCTTTATTTTAGAATTTTAGAAGAATAGTATAAAAAAAGAAGAATAATTGTTATAGTATATATTAGTAAATTTGGTGAGCGTCTATCTTTTCACGTCTATCTTTTCCTGTTATATATAATTTGTGTCTTCTGTTATTTTGGTGAAATTTGTTACCACAGTTGAAGTTTATTAGAATCTGGAAATTTCGTGGCAGAAATTGTATTTTGTTGTACCCACCACAACACAACGGCGCATTTGGGTATAGTAAAAGAAGAAAGGTTCGGTGTTTATGATTTACGCAGCGATTCGTGTAGCGAAAGCAATTCCCCAATTTTGATTTGTTTTGAGGAACACAACAGTTCCCATTCAGAACCCTAACCTAACCGCATACCCTTTCTTCAACCTCTGCGTCCAAACAACGCCACACACGCACGATGGTGTTCTACTTCAAGGCGCGTCCTGAAGCCGGCGATTACACTATCTTCATGGGTCTCGACAAGTTCGAGAACGAGGAGCTCATCAAATACGGTTTTCCCGAAGATATCTGGTAACCCCAACGTTCATTCTTATCTTCGTTCTCTCTGTCTCGCTCTCTTTTTTTCAATTTCTTGATTTCTTTTTCGTTTCCTCAAATTCTCTGCTTCCGGTAGAAATTCTACTCTTGGCCTTGGTCTTGAACGCGATTTGATTTGATTACCAGTTGTGTCGTTTGTGTAGCAGAGGTTTCTGTGCTGTTTGGCCTCGATTTTTGCATCACTAATTGAAAGAGAAGGATTGTCGATTTTTGTGGTTAATACTCAATATTATTACCGTGCAGTAGTCGGGTTTGTTTAGAATTGGGATTCAACCAATTCTGTTGTTTTAAGAACACTGTATTTATTTTGTCCGGGGGACGAAAATTGAGTTTTTTTCGTGTAAGGGGCAACCCATTTTGGGGATGTGATGTTGCTTGTGGCTATTTGTTCTGGAAGATAGTAATTTCTTCACTCGTTTTTTCTTAAGTTTGTTTCCTTTAATGGCGACTGCTTTCTTTTTGTTTTGATTTAATGCTTGCTGAGATAGTTGTGTTGTTTTTCTTTTCATTCACCGAGGTTCTTTATTGACAAAGTTTGTTTATTGTAGGTTCCATGTTGATAAAATGTCTTCAGCCCATGTGTATGTCCGGCTGCACAAAGGCCAGACTATTGATGGCATGAGTGAAGGTTTACTGGAAGACTGTGCTCAGCTTGTCAAAGCAAATTCAATTCAAGGTGAAAGCCTGACAGTATATTCCTCTGGTTTATTAGTTTAATTGATTTAGCTGCCAAATTTATGTGTTATTGCAAAAGCTTTTAAATAGCATGGTACTTTATCCTTATTAAGGTTTCATTAGTTGTGGTATTGTTTGGATTATTTTTTCCTTAAGCACTTATAGGAAAAGAAAATGAGAAGGTAAAATGAATTAAGTCTCCCCTATAAGTTAAAATCAGCTTATGCATTTAACTTTTATAGAAACTCATTCATTTCATTTCTTCAGAATCTAAGGTGCATAAGTTGATTTTAGTTTATAGGAGAAGTTCAATGTATTGTACCTTTCTTCTTTTCTGCTCCTATGAGTGTTTACAGAGAGATTTATCCAAACAGGATCTATGTTTACAAATGGAATTCGGTAAGGCTATTCTCTTACTATTTCAAAAACATATATGCAGTTATTATTTGACTTTCATATGTATCTTTCTAATTGCTCGTACTATGTGCGTAGTGCTTATCATTTTTCTTTATTCATGGCAGGGAATAAAGTGAACAATGTTGATGTTGTTTACACTCCATGGTCTAATTTAAAGAAAACTGCTTCAATGGATGTTGGTCAAGTTGGTTTTCACAATTCAAAAATGGTGAATGTTTTTCACAGTTGAATCTTTTTAATATTCTTTCTCACCTTTTTAGTTCTTTGTGTTTTTTATTTTTGTTTTTCAGAGTGGGTGGGTGGGTAGTTAAATGGTTGAGCTTCCATTTTAAGAGAGTATCATTTTCTTGTTTTCGTGCATTTTAGGTTCGAACAGTGAGAGTTGAGAAGAGGATAAATGAGATTGTTAACAGGCTAAACAAGACAAAAGTGGAAAGGAAACCTGATTTGAAAGGTACTTAATAAGTTTGCTTCATTTCTTTTGAGTAATATTTTCTTTAGAACATTTAAGTTTGGATAGTAAAAATGCTAATTTTTTTCTGGACGAGGAGGCAAATGGTGCACACCTTTATGTTTTATAGGTTATCTTGGCTATTTACCCTTTATGGTGTATCATGTATAATATTTTTACAAATCTGATTTGGTACGTGTGCATCAGCTGAGCGAGAAGCAGTTAATGCAGCTGAACGAGCTGAGAGAAAACAACAATTAAGAGAAAAGGTGAGTATTGTTCTTTTTCTTTTCTTAATTCATGCACACAACAAAATCATTGCTGTCACTAACCTCAGTATTTAAGCATAGTCGATTATATTGATAGACTTGGATTTGAAAGTATACTTTAATTTTGATGGATTGGCAGTGAGAATATGTTGTACGCTTTCAGCCAACCTCATCATTTAGTTAGCTTAACTTCTCGAGTAGTTCGTAACTTATTAAGCTCATCTGGTAATTTGTTATTATATCAGTGGATGTAATTGAAATATTTGTATACTGTTGGAGCATCAACCACCATGTTGCTTACCTTTCTGATTCATAGTTTTTAAAATTATCATCTTTGTTTGTCCACGTGCACCAATTGAGTTATGTGTCACTTTTTAGCTTTCTTCCCTTAGGGTTTTGTCTGTTAACTTTGTTAAGGACTAGAAGATCCTGCTCAATGTTTCTAGGAAGTCTGACTCTGTAAAAAATGTATGATGAAAATCAAACGTCTGCTTTGAGCTGTAGCATAGGTGAAAGTTAATTACTATACTTTAATTGATACGTTATATTGGTGCCTTCCTGCTTGTTTATGATTTCAATCTTTCTTCTAAGACACTATGAAAACATTTTATTGAATATTTTTTTTCATTCACCCACATGTTTTTCCATTCAGAAACGCCGTGAGGAATTGGAAAGACTCGACAAGGAGAGACAAGCAGAGCTTCGGAGCTACAAGGGTTTGATGGTTGCTGAAAATATGACATCAAACAAACAAATTGCATCTGGAAGCAAATCATTGCAGGAACTGGAGGAGGATTTCATGTAAGCATTTGATTATTGGGTTTTAGGCAGATGAGTGGCGATCAACTTGCTATCTGGCAGATCTATATATTGATTACTTCTGGAATCTGAAGCTGCATTATGTTATCTTTCTTGAAGAAACCAAGTAATGTGTTTACCCAACTGTGATCAGATAGAGAAAAAGAGGGGGGTGGGGGGAACGGAATGATTGGACTATGTTCTTCGCAAAGGCAATGTACCTTATCTATAACCTTGCTTGGGACAATGGTTTTTATATTATTGTTCTCACAGTCGAGTCAAAAACTGAAATATTTCTTGCTACATTTAGTGGCAGTTTACGCTTGGCTCGTTTAGAATTTAGTTTCCCCTTTTTAATTTTATTTTCCCCGCTTGCGAAATTGTTGCAAAATGATCTCCAGTGTTGATGGTACGGGCAGAAAAGCCTTTTATTGTTGATATTAAAACTAATAGAACACCATTTTAGCTTGAGACCGTACCCAGTAAGGTTTGTTCACTAGCATTGGTATATGAATGTTTGTATGTTGCCCATGAAATCTTGTAACAGAACGATGATATTTTGTTCGTCTGCACATTCGTTTCTAAGTTGATGATAAGGTAATAATAGTCAATTATAGTAATATTATAGCTGTATTTACACTTTCATAAGATAAGGGCTGTATAAAGATAGAGAATAGTCACAACTATTCTTTAATTTGTTATTTGGTGAGATAATGTGATATGATATTTATACTAACAATATTAAGATATGTCGCAACTTTCATTTATATATCAGAGTTCACTATTTTAGTTCAGTCTTATTTTTGAAATTTAGGATGTATGGTTTTAATCTCATTTTGTAACATTTGACATGGAAAACATAACTCAGACAATGTAAGAATATTTTCAAAATTCACTGTTGAATTTAAAATTTCGTTTTCATAAATCATGTTAAGAAAACCTGTACCAATTTGAAAATGATGTTTTATGTGTACAAATAAAAATTGAATGTACAATTTAAATTTTCATTATACATTTAAGTGAGAAACATTCAATATCTTTTTTTATGTCATCATGTTATTATATAATTGAAAATATATCATTAATATAACATTTTTATAATTTATTACTAACTAAATTAAAATTACATTTCGTAGAAAATTACTAAAAATACAGTATCAGTTGCAAGTCATATTAATGTTATCCGAGTTTCTTCTCTTTTAGTGTGTGTGGGTATGTATATATTAATGTTAGTAACTGTAAATTAAGGTGTGATAAAGCACGAAGTAGGATTTATGCCAGTTACTAACTGATCAAGATAGTGGGTGAGAGAACAAACAGAGAAAGGCTAGTTGTGTTTTAAATATTTTTTGTCAGGCAGAGAGGTTTTTATATTATGCATCTTAATAAATAAACGAACTCCAAAATAGAACTTCGATTATTTTATTTTTAATTTTTAATGAAAATTAATGTATATGCATTTGACAAAGGAGAAGAGTCGACATTTAAAAGAATTTAATACTTGCATCTTTCAGTTTGAAAGTATAAAATATATCTAGGAGACATCTATTAATAAAATAATTATCCTTATAACTATCTTTTTTAGGTTTAGTAAAACAAATTCTTACTAACCCCGCTTAGAAAATGACACTTATATATGTGGGGAAAAATTGACAATAATATAAAAAATATTTAAAATTTGGAAGAAAAATCAAATGAGATCAAGTTAATAATAATCTGACACTATCCCAATTGAAAGACAACAGCCTAATGAAAAAAAAATAATTTTGATAAATTAAAAAATATAATAAATGTTATATTTTTTGAGTAAAATTTAAAATCATTTAATTTTAGTTAATTAAATTATTTTTACAAAATTCGAAATTTTATTTTCTTTCAAAATTTATCATGAAAACAATATTGTTTATCATACAAAATTTCAAATAAAAAAAAAATAAAAGAAAAGGAGATGCTAATGGTTTAATAATCCCGCTTAATATTTTGTTTTATTTTCAGAATTCAGAAAGTGGTTATTTAAAACTACCAACACGAGACCATGACATAAATCAAGCCCAAAGTTAAAGGTACTTGGCAGTTATCAACAAAACCCTAAACCCTCTATCCCACTCTGTAACTCTCTGCACTCATCCATGGCAACGCAATCGTTAGACGAAGAAACAACTAAGAAAGTGATACGACAAGTACGAGTCGTATTAATTCTCGCTTTGTATTTCAACATTCATTTTTCTACTATCATTGTTCATTCAATTTTTGGTTTCCTTTTTTTTTTTTTTTCTGTTTTTCTTTTCTTCTATCAGGTGGAGTTTTATTTCAGCGACAGCAACCTTCTCACCGATGGTTTTATGAGGAAGAATATCACTGAAAGCGAAGATGGATGTATCCTTTTTCGTCATTTTCGTATTAGCCATTTTTGTTTTCTTTTTTTGTGTGTAGCTGTCTTAATCAATAGCCTTGACTGTGATCGCACAGTGATTAGTTTGGCTCTGATTTGCTCTTTTAATCGGATGCGTACGCACCTTAGTTTGGGTGATGTGAAGCTCGAAGAAGTGCCCGAAGATATCGTGAATGCTGTTGCCCAAACTTTGAGAAATTCGGCTTCACTCAAGGTCTCTGAAGATGGTTAGTTACTTTTCCCTCTTTTTTGTGGGAGTCTGTAGTTTTGATTACTTGAAGTGTTCATTAACATCTCAAAATAATGTGCTATTGTGTTTTGTTTTTCAACTAAGTTTTTATTTTGGTGATTGGGATGAATAGCTTACAAAACAATTGAATGATTTCAGTTGAGCATTGTATTCACCATGTGGATGAAAATGTTCCTACATTGGATGAAGAATGATCAGTTACATCCTCCTTTTTTTTCGTTTTTTATTTTTATTTGTATGTTTTAGGGAAAAAAGTTGGCAGAACAACAGAACTTCCGAGACCAGAAGTGGTTGAGCAGGTGGAGATAAGAACACTTGCTGTATCACCATTTGAATATGATCTGAAACTTGAAGATGTGGAGAAATTCTTTGGTCAATATGCTAAGGTAATAGTAACACCAGGGAGTCTGTGGTCAGTATCATGATCGACATGCAAACATTTATGGACCATGTATATTTTACTCTTCGTGCTTTGTCAATGTGTGGTGCAAGTCAACAGGAGTCAAATCTGCATAAAAGAAGTTTCTTAGTGCTCTTGAAAGGGAATTAAGATCATTGCCAACATTGTTGTCATAATACGTTATTATCCACTAAGAGATGAACCATGACATTGTGTTTGTCTGTTTAATCTTGAGTGCTTTAGATTTATGTGTTACTTTTAGTGAGTAGAGAAACACTGTTGCTTAGCTGGTAGTTTTTAAGTACGAAGTACTTTGTATGATCTCCTTTTTATAGTTTATGGATTTATTTTTGTGGTTTCAGGTTAATAGTGTTCGGCTTCCCCCTCATGTTGGAGACAAAAGGTTCTTCTGTGGCACTGCCCTTGTTGAATTCTCATCAGATGAAGAAGTAGAAAAGGTTATGAAAGAGAAATTGGTGTATGGCGGGGCTGAGTTAGAATTAAAACTCAAGTAAGAACCTTCGAATACCTTTACCTGGGATTGATTAATTTCTAAAACATGAGCGCGGGTGTTTCTTTAGTACCACATTGTCCTGGTTTCATTTTATCAATAATTCAAATTCACGGATTGCTAATAACTTATACTCGAATTACTGAATTTGAGAATTTTGGTATTTGAAACAGTTAATCGAAATGCATTAATACTGTGTCAGAGAATATATGGATATACCTAATGTTTATATTTACTTAATTCAGGAAGGACTTTGATGCAGAGAGGGAAAAAGAATTAGAAGATTTTAAAAAATCTCGTCCACCTTTGGGTTCAAATCACCAGAATAACTCAAAGGAAGAAGAAGAAAGGTAAAAAGCTGTCAATCTTTTTATCGCCCCAAAGGAAAATATACACACCGACTTACAGTTTTTATTCATTTTCATAACAGCTACCCTAAAGGCTTAATTATTGCCTTCAAACTAAAGAGTATTTCAGATGACATTCCTTCAGACCAAAGCGTTGCTGATCAAAATAATAGCCCTGTCCCCAAAACAGGTGAAAAGCCTGAAATTGCTGCTGGAGAAAATGACCGAAAGGTAGATGAAGAAAGCAATGAGACAAAAGAAGCAAAGGAAACTGGAAGTCAAAACAACAATGAGGTGAAAGAAGCAAAGGAAACTGGAAGTGAAGACAACAATGAGATGAGAGAAGCCAAGGAAACTGGAAGTCAGGACAACAATGAGATGGAAGAAGAAAAGGAAACTGAAAGCAAAGAAAATAATGAAACAAAAGAAAATGAAAGCCCAGAAAAGAAGCCACAAACTGGTGAAAAATTTTCTGCCGCTGCTTACAAGGACAACATGGATGTAGTCTCACGTGAGGATTTAAAGAGTGTCTTCGAAAAATTTGGTACAGTGAAGGTAGTAGGGTTTCCCCTTCCTTCAGCTAGTAGAGCTTTTTGCCTTGTTTATTTAAGATTTGGCAGCTGTCTGATATAACTCGTCACCCACCCCCCTGGAGTTTACTTTCTTGTTTCAGGAAGGAGGATACTTCTTTTTATGTAGTTTTTATTGTTTAATATGCTATAAACAAGCTTTCTGAATTGATCAAATATGCTTGTTTTTTCTGTTTAGTACATCGATTTCAAGATTGGAGAAGTGTCAGGATATATCCGATTTGAAGAAACGGAAGCTTCTATGAAAGCTCGTGCTGCTGCAGTTATTTCAGAAAAGTGCGGTTTGGTGGTAAAGAATTTCATTGCTATTTTAGATCCACTGACTGGTTAGTTCTACTTCATTTTCTTTTGTTACTAAAGCAGTTATCTAATTTTTATTTGGATTTCGGGTTAAAATCTTATTTTTCATCATTAGTACAGAAGTTGATGAGATTAGTACCAAACTGGTATCTTCTGACTGAAAATGTTTTGGATAAGCTGAGAGTCTTTTTTGTTTTTTATAATGATTTCAGGTGATGCCGAAAAAGAATACTGGAGCCGTCTTCGTGGTAGTCAAGGCAAGCACCGACAATTTATGAATAAGCAGGGAAGGTACGTGGTTGGAATCAACGATTTTTTGAATTTTACTTTACCTTTGTTTTTCTTTTATGGACTTTTTTTCCCTTTATTCTGTTGGTTGCTCTTAAAAGGGTGGAATACAAATTAGTTATATTCTGATTGCAGGGGAGGATGGCATGGTAGAGGGAGCAAACATGCACGCTCTAGAGAGAATGGTTCTACATTTGGTCGCGCAAATAAGGCTAAGAAAATTGGTGCTGCATAATTTCCATATCAACCAGCAAGGTCCCCAACCAGCTTACTGCTTCTTGAATTCTCCGTTAATATACTAAGTTTTGTTTTTATGGTTCTTCGTTGTAACATGGTAACATGATCATTACTTGCCATATTTCTTTATAATCACATGCCTTATATATATATATATATATATATATATATATATATATATTGTTTTTTTCTTTTCCGTTTACATAATGACGTAGAATAAAATAACGTGTTCGATGATAGGATAAAACATGGAAATTTTTAGAGGAAATATATATATTGCTGTTCGCATTTGCGTTTTCTTCAGTGTAGTAAATTGATGATGAAGCTTGTTTTAGTCCGTTGATCTGGTGAAACATACCACAATTCTTGTCGGGTGGGGAATTCTCTTAATTTTTTCAAATACACTTTGAAGAAATTTTTAGTACAAAAATTCTTACAAGTTGTCAGGAATCCTAAGAAAACTAAATCCATTTGTATAAATATTTAAAAAATATTTTCAAGAATATAATATTTTAGGAATTATTTTTCAATCAAGTCTATCTTTAAAGCATTTCTAGAAGAGGGGTTAGAATAATGAGGAAACAATTAATTTATAATTGTCTATTTTTTTTAGAATAATTTAGACATACTATATGTGTAATATAGTAATATATATATATATATATATATGATATTTTCAGAAAACATGTTTGGTAATAAAGATGATTTTTATTTAATATTTTTGTAATTGAATGTAAGAAATATTTGATAACAAACGACAATTGTTTGTGTTGAGAGAAAATTTAATTAAAATTTCAAGATTGAAATCTTTATTTACCCAAAGAGTTAAAAAGTATCACCTTTGATATGTTGCATTATCAGTTTTCTATTGGGATATTTATATTTTGTTCTTTTCAAACTTCATGTTCGTTGTTCTTTTGGCGGATTTTAACTCTGAAGTTGTTATATCTCTATGTTTTATATTCTTTATTTTATCCTTGTTTTGTTTTTTTGAATGATTGTGATTTGTACTCTTCTAAATCTCTGCACGTCAACCAAACCATGTTAAACTTCATGCATCATTTGCAGAATATCATAATTAAGTACAATAACTAAACCATTTGAACTAATCCGAACTTTTAGATATATTTAAAATTTTATCCATTAAAGATTCATAATATTAAGATTAAGATCACTTTATATATCTGGGAAACATAATTTCTTTATGTTTTAAAATAAAAACTAATTTCTTTTCAAATAAATTCTAAAACTAAAAACTGTCAAAAGCATAATATTTTATATTTATTTTACTTTTAAATTACTTAATTTCATTAATTTTTTTAAGGATTTTCATGAATTTTTAAAACACTTGCTATTTCCTATTAAAGTCATTTACTATTCCTATGAAAACTACACAAAAAAATTATTTGGGTAAAGCGTAAGAATTAAAAAATATAAAACTTGGAGGCTAATTTCAACCTATTTTATAGTTGAAAAAGTTAAAGTATATTTACACTCTAAATTAATTACAAAAATTGTAATTTCTCTTTATAACTCTTGAATTTTATCTTTCATTTTTTTAATATAACGGTTATATAAAATAACTATTAAATTAAGAAAAAATAGTATTGAAAATGATGCGTAATTTTCCTATGGTTACTTCTGGAATTTAGAATAGCCATTTATGAGATCTAGTTAAATTTAATGAATCTAATTATATTTTAAAAAGGTATCCAAATTAATTACATTGATTATGCAATTTTGATAATTTTATGTTAATAATATATAAAAAAATATATATGTAAAAATAGATTTTATGAACATCAGTGGTAGAAAATGTTAAATTAGGCTGTTTGGTTATAAGTATTCCGTATAATTATCTGTAAAATAATACACAAGGTATACTTGATAAAACTTGACATATTTATACAATATTTTTAACCGTTTTAATTTTATTGATAAAATTATTTTTAGAAGGATTTAAAACTGTAATTATTTCTAATTGTTATTTTATGGTATTGTATATTTATCATTAACTATACTATAATATACTATATCATGTCATATTTTTAATGAAATTTAAACTAAAATAAAATAGCACACTTGTATGTGAATATTACATTTTTATATATTAATTAAAGTAAATATTTAAATACCTAGAAACACGGTCATTGAATAAAATAATATGTATATTTGAAAAGATTCTTCATTTTATTTATTTGAAAACTTGCTAGTATGACGATGGAATAACGCAATAGCCACATGCGCCATATTTGATATTTTCCATGTTGCAGTCTGATGGACCAATAACACAATGTTTATTTATTTGCATTAATTTTATTTTATTTTTGAATCCGGAAGAAAAGTTGAGGGAGTGAAAGAAAAACTAAGAGAAGAAAACTAAGGAGAAAATATACAATGTGAGGTTCTTTCGATAAAATAGTGGAAATTTTTAATAAAATGAGTATTTTTTAAATTGAAAAAATTAAAGCAAGAATTGTTATCACATGATCATTATATTTCATCTTCAATAAACTTGGTTTGCAAAAAAAAGAAAAAAACATTTTAGGAAAAAAGTGTCTGTAATTGCTCAATTTCAGTAGAAGAGTAGCTTTATTTGTCGGGGAGTGGTACTTGACACCATAAATTTCTTCTTATTTCTATTAAAACATTTCAAAAAATTATTATTTTATTATAATATTTTATTTATTTTTATTTTTATAACATTAATATAATATTTTATTATTAAATCTAGTATTAAATGGAAGTCAAAATCAGAAAGACTGTCAAAATAACTTTTTCCTTATTTGTCATGATTTGTTGTATTAATAACTTGTTATTTAGAGTACTAGAGTATTAAAAAAATGGTGTTTGCATTTTTTAATTTAAAAGTTTTTTACGAAAAATTATTGTACTGATAAATTTTATTCGTAATGTTATTAATAATTTATGTTTTATCATCATGTATTTATAATTTTTTTTAATATTTTATGTAATTTAAAAAATTATGAATTAACTCTTTTTTATCATTAATTTCATAACTTACTTTAAGGTATCACTTTTTATTGTTGAGTGTATCTGAATAATATTTTATAATACTAAATAATTTATTGTGATTTATATTATTTGAAAAATAAAATATTTAATTAAATTTATGATAATAAATGACAAATATGCATGTAGGTGCCAATATATTCATTTTGGAGATAAGTTAAATTTCATACTCATAATTATAAAGATAAAAATATTTTTTTACTTCGAAAATGATAGGTAAACCCATGTTTTCTTTTTGTTATTCCTAATCTTCCTAATGAAAAAAATTAATAAGTTATTAACATGAACGAGTTTTTTTCTATTCTTATTACTTATTAACAATGCTCTTACCCTTTCAAAAGCATATATGAAAAATTATCATAAGTTAAGATAGATAATTTAGGCAATCATAAATTTAAAAAGAAAAAAAAAATAGAGAAAGGGTTTTTTAAGAATCATAACATTTTACTCAAAGTATTATAAATTATTGATAATTTTATTCTGTGAAAAAAAGTTGCTTGGGGCATCCATTTAAACTTGTATGAATTTAATATTAGTTATATGAATTAAATATGAAGTAGTATTGAATTAAATTTATTGCAAGGGTTAAATATTCTTTTATTCATAAACTTTTACCTAAAATTGAAATTAGTTTTTTCCAATACTTTGTTACATTATGGTTTTAAACTTAAAAAATAAATTGATATTATCATTTTAACCTCACAACGTCACTTTTTTACATGATAAATGATGTTCCAAACTGCCATTTAAGCTAAAGAACGTTAAATAATAAAAACAACTCAATTCCTAAAATGGAGGAAGAGCATAAAGTCACTGCTGCAGAGGGAGAATGACAGACATTGGAAGAATATAATACCTTGGTGATAGTCTCATGGAGGAGGAAGGGGAAGAAGATGAAAGAAAAAATAAAGATAATGTGACACCACCAAATAAACAAAATTTAAAAATTGACCAACATTCTCCAATTTTAAATAGGAGAGAATGTTAACCAGTGTCCAACCAGTGACCCTACGACACTGGTTAAGCTATAATAAATAATCATTGATTTCAATATTTTTATATTGAAAACTGAAATAATTAACTCTATCAATTAATTATATTATAAATTCATATAACATATTTTAAGATAAAATTATCCTTTGAAATTTCCAAGTAATACATCTTTTACAATAAATAAGTATTTTGAAATTTCTAAAGTTTTGACCTACAAAAATATAAAAAATACATGTCCGACACTCGAAGGATCTTTTAGTGAAAACTTGTAATGTGAAGACCTGAAATATTTAAAAAAATTTCAAAATTTATAACAACAGTAAAATATAGTTATTTTATTATTTAATTCATGTTTTAATGTTTTTTAGATATTTAACACTATTTTATTTAGTTGTTCTATTAATTTAAACTTTTTATGTTTAACTATATTTTAATTTTTAGCAACATTAAACTATAATTATTTTATTATTTTGTAACTTTTTGATTGGTGTATATTAAATAAAATATTAAATACAACTGTACAATATTTATAAATATTTTTATCTCTTAAATAAAGTAAATTTGTATTAGTGATTACTAAATTATAATTAATTTAATATAAGATTGATACATATTAATTATCTTTAATCAGTGTCCACCAATTAACATAACCATTTTAAATAAAGTTAGGACTAAATTGAATAAGAAAAATTAAAATAACATATTTCCATAACATAAAATTTAAATACATTTATAAGAATTAAAAGTTATTGTTTTTCATAAAATCATTACCCACTAAATAAAACATTAATTAATTTAAGTGTGAATTTAATAAAGTTTAATGATAAAATAAAACATTAATTAATATCAATGTTTTATTAAACACTTAGTTATAAGTTACAAATAAAAGAATTAAAGAAGAAATTAATATCGCTACGTTTAAATATTAATTATTTTTTCACATAGTAAGCCGTATATCATATGTTAAAGTATGTTTTATTATTCCATCTCTAACAAATTACATTTAAAAGTAAACTTAAATTTCACATCTTGGACTTGTTCTGTATAATTTTTATATTTGTACTAAAATTTAAATTTTAACGACGTAGGAGTAAAAGTAAATTAAATGTATGAATTATTTCAACTAATACATAAGTAGTGTCATAAGTACATTAACGTTCATGAAAGGTGAGTTTGACTAATTATTAAACGCTTTGATTTCTTTTATAATTATTAATAATTATTAAAAGTAAATTAAAAACAAAAGTCATAACACTAATAGTTACTTTAGGATAAAATAAAAACATGACCGCTCTAAATAAATAATACTAAAATAATGAATGGCAGTGGAATTTTGAAGTAAAGAAAAAATAAAAAGGTAAGAGAATAGTATATTTTTTAAAAATAAATTTATCCGTGATTTATTTTTTTTAAATTGTGTGCTACACTGTAGCTATGGAAACCTTTATCAAAGGTGTCAAGATCTACACCGTCAGATTTGAAAAATGTTCAAGATTTAGCCATAGGGTTTGAAACTGAAGAGTCCGCCCCTTTATGTTTGAATATAGAGAAGGACCATTTAAACTCTCTTCTCTCTTCTTCTTCTTCCATTCTTCAATTTTGGTGGTTGACGTGCATTTGCAGATCTTACTTCGCTTTCGCTCTCGTTTGGATCTGCAAATGCGCACCGTTTCGATCACTTCCTCAGTATTCTATCCTAATTGGATTCTGAACCTCATCGCGGTGAGTAAAACCTTTAACGGTCACATTCCATTTTGTTCGCGTGTTCCATTTTCCAAATTCGAATCGTGTTTTCTTAACTTTGATTTTGTTCGACAATGAATTTCAGGTTTTGTTTTGGAGTATGAGGTTTTTAGCAACTTTGATTTGAATTGCTCTGTGTGTGCGTGTTTTAATTTTGAAATCCTATGCATGATTTTGAAACTGTAGATTAGTCTTCTTCCACTGCGATGTTGTTATTGAATTATGTAATTAAGGCAATCGGATGGTGAGGTGGATGTTGACTTGAATGATGCAAATTCAGCTCCAGAAATGGTGATATATTGTGGTTTTGTTAAGATTTGAATATCCTTTTTGGTTGAGGAAAAATGATCTGACCTTGAAATGTTTTTTCAAGATAAATTTTTACTGAGGAGGTTTATAAATCTACTTTTGGAATTTTAACTTTTGAAAAACTTTAATTTGAATTTGAATTGCCCTGTTTTATTTAATTAGATGTCAATAGTTTTCTTCGACTGTTATTTAGTACAGAACTATGTAATTGAGAGATCGATAGGGTAGAGGTTGACGCTTGTGCTTGTGATCCAAGTGGTAAATCTACGGACATGGTAATATACAGTAGTTTTTTTTTTTTTTTTTTTTTTTTGATATTTTTTTTTTTTTTTTTTTTTTTTTTTTTTTTTTTTTTTTTTTTTTTTTTTTTTTTTTTTTTTTTTTGGATTTTGTTATTTTTTTTTTTTTTTTTTTTTTTTTTTTTTTTTTGAAGATTTGAATATTGTTTCGTTAAATTGTTTGGTTTAGAGCCTTTATTTTTATTTTTCTTTTTCGCTTTTAACTTCTCCTGCCTGTGTTTGTTTGCAGAACTATGTTCATATGATTTATTAATAGAGGGAGAGACTATAATGATTTGGAGAAGCAATTGGAGAGACAATTGCAGTCCAGTGGGAGTCGGGGTAAGCTATTTTAGTTATCTAGCAACAAACTATGGAAGGTGAGAGGACGATCCCTGCTGTAGATGGGGTGACAGATGGCGTTCAGAAAATTAGAGCTCTGCACGGGTAATTCTCAAAATCAACTTTATTTCACTACGCTCAGATTAACAGCAGCGTCTGTTCTTTTAATCTAAGACATAGAACTAGCTTGATAGATGAATGTGTTACTCTTTAGCTAGCTGCAAGGCATTTCTTGTCAATGTTTATCACCTTTAGCACTTAACAATTGACATGTTTAGGCCTCGCACACTTGCTTGATTTTTTGGAATTATATTTTAACAGGGCCGAGGATTGGTATCTTCACTTTCCTAATTTTTTTATTTCCAATGTTATCTTGCTGTTTGTCCTATCATTTTCTCTTGGTTCACTTATAAGAAACCAAAGAAAAAATTATTAGCGGTAGGAAGATGGTTCTATGAAGAGATGAAGTGAGTTTTCTCTCACAATTAAATACATTTGTAGGAGGACTACTGGCCCAACCAGGCGCTCTACAAAAGGACAATGGACTCCTGAAGAGGTGGGTTTCTTAGACACTTGAGACATATTCTTTTGGAATTTCGGTAACGTTTAGTTTGTGACACAATTTCATATACTCACTTATCTTTTTATTGTCCGCTAACGTTTTTTTCTTTGCACTATAAAACCATGTAACTGGTGAAGTGAAGCATGTTAACGCCCTTCAAATAAATTTTGCATTCAAAATGTTTGTTTACTTCCAATCATAGTTATTTTTCATAATTTTATTCGCAGAAAATGGAATAATACCCGGCTCTCTTTTTGATACACATGAGCATTTAAAATTTCAGGACTGACAGTTTTTCCTTGATTTCTTATATGTAAAGTTTGATTGATAACTGTGTCCTGTACTATATCATTGGGGGATATTCATGTGTTTTGTTTTTACAGGACGAGACTTTGCGGAAGGCTGTCCAGCGTTTTAAAGGAAAGAACTGGAAAAAAATAGGTACTATTTTGGAAGCAGATCCTCTTATGTGGTGCACACTTCCAATTCTAAATAAGTAATATGAATAATCAAAAAGATATAAAGGGGGCGAAGGAATACTTTTCGTGGGACTATATGTTGGTCCCCCTCGACCAGTTTTATATTTCTAATAATGTTGTCGTACATAATTTTTTTTTTTCATAATTTTTACACCTGATAGTTTTACACGTCTTAATTTATGCAACTTATTATATGCAATTTTTTTGTTGACCTTGTTCTGATTGCCATATTTATTTGCAGCGGAGTGTTTCAAGGATAGAACTGATGTACAGTGCTTGCATAGGTGGCAGAAAGTCTTAAATCCAGAACTTGTCAAAGGGCCATGGTCTAAAGAGGTAATTTGTACTTTCCATCCTATTGCCCCAGTTGATTTTATCTGTACATGCTGGTATTTATTCTGACATTATATTATTAGATTGTACCAATTTTCTGTTTCTTGTCTAATCGGAAGTTGCTTATCCAAACTGAATGCAAACAGGAGGATGAAATCATTATTGATTTGGTGAATCGATATGGGCCCAAGAAATGGTCTACTATCGCACAGAAGTTACCTGGACGCATTGGTAAGCAATGTCGAGAAAGGTATGGCCAATTGGATTTCTATTTCTTTGCGGATACAATAATAAAATATCCTGATTGAAATTTTAATATTTCTAACAGTAATTTTGTGATTATACCTTGATAATTCAACAATTTCAATTAAGATCTCTTAGACATGTCAAAATAGGTTGGCTTAATAGATAGAATTGAAAATTTTTTAAAACCAAATAGATCTGACAGAAAATGTTATGGTTTAAGTTGGTCTGGACTATATCCCAGATTAAATGTGTTTTAAGTTATCCCAATCCATAGTTTTGTTGGTCTATTCTTGAATAATTATATTTTTTAAAATACGTGTGTGTGTGTGTGTTATAAATTATATATTAGTAATATTATATTTTTTAAAATTAATTTATTAACTCTACATAACGGTTTGTTTCGATAATGGATCAATGCAACTTTATATAAATTTTTAGATAGTCTGTCGAGTGATGTTTAAGGATTACTCAACCCTCTAGTATCTTCATCCTTGTTGCTTTGTATATACTTTGCGTTAGAGAATTTCAAGGATTTAGTTAATTTTCATTTATATGATTTGTATAATGTACAGGTGGCATAATCATCTTAATCCTACTATAAATAAGGAAGCATGGACTCAGGAAGAGGAGTTGGCTCTCATACGTGCGCATCAGATTTATGGGAACAAATGGGCAGAACTAGCGAAGTTATTACCTGGAAGGTATATCGAGTTTTTCCTTTTCTTTGAAAGAGGATTAGATTTTTTTGGGAGGGGGTGGTGCGCTGCGAGAATCCATTGTTTCTTTTTTCAGAAAAATGGGCCTTATACACAAACTTCCCTTATTGGGCCTTATAGAATAAAGTTAGGCTGTTGCTTCTTACACTCCATCAAATTTCTTCTCCACCCCATCAAAAAAGCTTCCGGAAAACTTTTTCCCTAATAGAAACTGGTGTTTTTCGAAAAAAAAAAAAGAAATTCCAGAATTGTCTATTGTGTTCTGGAAAATAGATTTCATAGGTGATAGGGTGCTGGTAGAAATGTGACAGGGTGCTGGTAGAAATAAGTCACATTTTCAGCAAAAAATAATTTTGAAAATAAAGAGATATGTAGTTCAAGTTTCGACTATCTATTTAGGTACACGTTTAACGGCCTTCACTCCATTTTTGGAGTTGTGGTTTCGTATGTAAGTTCTGGGACTGATTTCGTTGGGCTTCTTCTGACCACAACGTTCCTGGTTTTCCGTGTGCGGTTGAAGTTCATTCTTCTCCTGTTTCGATAAGCTGTAAATATTTGTAATTCGCTTGTGCTTTGTGGAAACAGGACAGACAATGCTATAAAAAACCATTGGAACAGTTCCGTAAAAAAGAAATTGGATTCTTACTTGGCATCAGGCTTGCTTACTCAGTTACAAAATGTACCACTTGCTGGAAATCCGAATCAACCTATTGCTTCTGTCTCTTCGAGGTTGCAGCAGAGTGGAGAAGATAATGGTCCTAGGGGGACTGAAGGAGAGGAAGTTTCACAGTGTAGCCAGGAGTCAGCTAATGCCGGTTACTTTTCATCAGCCAGAGAGATGAACAGTGTTGCTTTACTCACTGGAGAGGAATACAGGCCAAATGATGAGCCTAGTCAAGCATCCTGTTCAGAGCCATATTACGTGTCTCTCGACGAAGTAACTGCATCACTTCCAGACATGCCTGACCAAGAGATTTGCACTTCTCAATTCGTTGAACAGAAATATTCACACAACCCTGGAAATTCCAATAACGGGGAAGGCCAACTTGATTTAATTGACTTGACCAATATTTCCTCACTGGACTTTGGGCAGGAATCATCACAGTTCCAAAATGATTGCATGATGAATGTTCCGTTTCAGACTTCGGGGGGGTTAGGTGTCGCAACAACCATGCAACCGACATCTATGGACTCTGTTAAACCCGAACACATGTTGATGTCTGACGATGAATGTTGCAGAATCCTATTTTCAGAAGCAATAAGCGATGAATGTTTTTCTTCTGAAGATTATAATAAAGGTGTAAATATGGTTGATTTATTAGGAGGCCCCTCATTTCTTTGTCAGTCAACATTACAATCTGTCCCCTCAGTTGTTTCTTCTTCTGGAGATAGGTTGATGTATACGGCCGAAGCCAATCAGTTGGTTGGGTCAGAGGATCAGCAGTTTGTCTCCAGAACGCAGGATAGCATAATTTATGCCAGTGACTTGTCCAGTCCTCCTTGTATTCGTAGGATAGACAACACTGAAATGCAAGAGCCATCAGATGTTGTCAAAGATGATTCGAAATTGGTCCCTGTAAATAGTTTTGGCTGTGGATCAGACGCAAAGTCAACTTCATATCCAACGGACGAAAACTCAAATGTGCATACAGAACAGGACACAGGTGCTCTATGTTATGAACCTCCCCGCTTCCCAAGCTTGGACATTCCTTTCTTAAGCTGTGATCTTATACAGACAGGGGGCGATATGCAGCAAGAATTCAGTCCCCTTGGTATCCGCCAATTTATGATGTCTTCTATGAACTGTCTAACTCCTTTTAGATTATGGGACTCGCCTTCTCGGGATGATAGCCCAGATGCCTTGTTAAAAAGTGCGGCTAAAACCTTCACAAGTACACCATCTATATTAAAGAAACGAAACCGAGATCTCTTATCTCCATTGTCGGATAAAAGAATTGACAAGAAACTTGAGATTGAAATGACATCAACCTTGATAAAAAACTTTTCCCGATTGGATGTCATGTTTGATGACAATGAGACTCAGGGAGCAGATTTGATTCCTCAATCTTCAATGCCAAAAAGGGACTCTGGTACCTCTGTTGAAGATGATAAAGAGAATTGTGGACAAGCTGTTAAAGTGGAACTAGTAGGGGGAAAAAATAAGCATGCTATTTTGGACGACAAAATATCTGAAAAAGATTCAGGTGATGGTAATTCTCAGGAAAAAATTAAGCAGCAACCTGTTGCTGTTGGTTCTGCGATCGATAATGACGGTAGCGCTGCCGCGGAGATTGTAAGTATTGTTCTGTTGTAATAAACTGTTATCCAAAATTTGCAAAGGCTTATGCCATTATTTTGTTTGTCAGGTCCAACAACCGTCAGGAGTTTTGGTTGAACATGATGTGAATGACCTATTAATGTATTCACCAGATCAAGTAAAAGTTCTTAGTTTAAGTGCGAGAACTAAAAAAAATCCATGCTCAAGGATTAATTCACCATCTGTTTGGTTAAAGGAGCATGAAAGACTTTCAGTTGCCGTTACTTGTATACATTCTGTCAGTTCATCAGGCCCGGGGGAGAATTCGGGTGATCACACTGGAAATGATGGTGGTTTGGAAACATGTAGCATGTAATTTTCTTCTAACTAATTGTATCATCATTTTTTGTGTTACTGCCAACTGAGTCCATGGTCCATTAATTATTTTATTAGGGTGAGTGTGTGAGTTTTCGATCAAACTTTGATAAGGAGTGTGAGGTTTATGTTAGGATTTAAGTGAAAGAGGAGAATTTAACCCAAAAGACCAGTCCGTTAGGTAGAAGAATCTCTAAACTTGAGTACCACGTTTAATAGTTTATTGTATTCAACATTAGATTCCTACACTATAGACTCGGTGGCTTTCCTTTTCTTCTTTAGACGACTTCACTTATTGATTATGATATTCAATTTTGCATTTTAATACAGACAGTTAAGGATTGAGTACAAAAGGAGTGTCCAACCCAAAAATATTAGTCCAGTAGTGGTAGAACCTCTAGGCTTAAGTACCATATCAATTTAATCCGTTTAACCTTATATGATGATACTGTTGATTTTCTAAGTAGCCTTGAAAAGTTATCTCATTGCGCAGCACTTGGAAAATTCATTTATTTAGTTTTTATTTGCAACATTTTGATATTATGCTTTCATTTTCAAATTATTCAATGTCAATTTTCAGCGCTTTTATCTGACTGCGTCTTTGATTTCAGATTTGGTGGAACACCATTTAGGAAAAGCATCGAGTCGCCTTCAGCATGGAAATCTCCTTGGTTCATCAACACTTTTTTGTCCAGCCCCAGGATTGATACTGAAATTACCATTGAGGTACTGCTGGTTCTGTTGGATATTTATTTTTGTTTAAGTAGATATTAATTTTACCACAATAACAACAAGGAGCATTTTAATAGGATTTTGGGTACTTTATGAGCCCTGGTGACAGAAGCTATGATGCAATCGGGTTGATGAAACAGATTAATGAACAAACTGCTGCTCAGTATGCCAGTGCTCATGAGATCTTAGGAAATGAAACTCCTAAGGCGTTACCTAAAGGTAAGTCCAGAAACGATGAGGATGAAGACCGGGAAGATATCGATCCTAATAATCAGCGTGGGGACTGTTCTCAGTCGGCTTCAAGTTCCTTGGTAAAGCTTAATTTATTCCTATCCTTTCCCTTTCCCGTCAGACATAACCCTTTAGTTTTTTCTGGAAAGCTGAAACATATATTTAGAATATAGATTTCCTAATAAAGGGAAACATAGCAATTTTAGTTAAAACTATCGGAAATTTATTATGCGTTTTCACGAAACTGCATCGAAGATGATTGAATTAAAGCTTTTGGAGAGTCGACTTTTCCAGTCGCAAAAGTGACAAAAAATCTTTGTTAATTTTTTTTTTTCACAATTCAATTTTTAATAAACCACGAGCTTAAGAAGATTTGAGGCATTGGAGATTTCAGGATCCAGGAGTTTTGTCAATTTATGGCTTAAAAGGAATTTATTTGTTTGCAGGTGGAACGACGTGTGCTTGACTTTAGTGAATGTGGAACTCCGGTCAAAGGTGATAGCAGCAAATCCTCAGCTATGAGCTTCTCAAGCCCAACTTCGTATTTGTTGAAGGGCTGTAGATAAGTTGGTCGTGAACTCAAATGCCAAAGCCTCCTGTTCTTGTACCTTCATCTTCAAGTATAATTTACATATAGTTTACTATTTTTGAAATATTAATTTTTTTTATCCTGTTTATAGTGACAAGACTTGAATGCGTAATTGTAAGAAAAAAAAAATCTATTTCGGTCTGTGACGGATCATGATTCTTAGTTTGTCACATCTATATAGTAGGCAAATACACATTGATGGATGTAGACTTCTCTTCTGCAAAAATAGCTACAAATTTCTCACATTTCATAACATTCTTAGTTTATCCTCTAGCCAAATTTCCGCTGCACCCTACATTTACAAACAGCTACGGAGGGGAAGGAGCAAGGAAAGCTCAAATTCTTGCTTTAAAAAAGATTACATGTTCAAGACGTGTTGAACTAAGGTTATAGCAATCCGGAATTCAATCTTATAATAAAGATTAGCTGAAAAGAATATGATTTATGCGTGAAATATATTTGTGTATGACATGAAAAATGTTTTTTATGTCACTATATAACTTAGTGGAGGACTATTGATTTACTATCTTTATTGAGATGCTGGCTGATCAATGTTGGTTTCTTAATTAAAAACCAATTATTATGAATTTTTTTAAAAAGAATAAACTTTCCACTTAGACATTCAACTTATCCTTCTCAAATGAAAAAAATAAAAGTAAAAGTATTAGCTTATTACGACATCTGTGGAGATTACAAAGTAATTGTTCATCTTCAAGGATGTGTGCTGAATTGTGTTAGTAAGTCCAACTAATGTAATAAAAATGGAAGCATATTATACTTGGGTTAAGATTAGCTCTACACAGCATTTAAAAATTATAGTTTTGGCTCATAAAAGTACCATGTACAAAATTAAGTGAAGAAATAAAAGAAATAAATTATGACAAAATATACAAGAATTTAAGTGTCATGTAAAAAATAAAACATTCCTAAATGAAATATAATAATTGTGTAAGACTCATAAAAAAGTGAGAATATTTTAATAGTTACCGTTCCTTAATATTTCAGGTTCTGGTGTGATGTACTAAAACAAGAATGAATGAAATAATTAGATATTGCTAAGTCATTTTTTCCCTTAAAGAGCCAAATTATTATAATTTAAGATCAAGAGAATAAAAACTCAGTCCATGATCAATTATGATGATAAAATAATATCATAATACTGGTACAAATCTGATTCATGAACTTCTTATCAAAGTTTGTCATTATTAATAGTTCTATTTATAAAAATTTCCTCTCCTTTTTTTTTTATCAAAACCTCGACTGACAGAACTACCACATTTCCACAATACCAATTTAAATTGATTCCTAACCTAACGCTATGAGATTTTTACTCATGCAACATTCTTAACTTTATTATTATTTTCACTAAAAACTCAGTTTATTGTTATTTTTCACTAATCAAAACTTAGTTCCAAACGCTAGCATCTCAAATGGCATAAATATTGCCTTTAAGTCTCATATGAAAGAAGGTATCATAGTTGATGTTGACAATTATTAAATAAAAAGATGGAAGTCTGCCTGTAGGGACTACGGAGAAAGTTGAAAACTGTAGTTAGCAACACGTTTTAGGCACCGCCGGTTACAGCTGCATGGATCGCATCTGCCAGATGTGGGACTGTTTTGGAACTTAGACCGGCCATACTAATCCTCCTGCAAAATAAACAGCGTATTTCAAGTCAGATGGAATTCCGCCACAATAGACAGCCGAAGCAAATTTAGAGTTTGTATCTCCTCAACATAATTATTACAAAGTGAACTCAACTTTTCAATATATATATATATATATATATATATATATATATATATATATATTTGTGTGGATGCAAGAAAGGAAAAGTCATTCACATCGAAAGGAATTAAATTGCAAACAAATCTTCGAATGTTTTGCTATCTGGCAAATGATAATGAACCAAAAGTTAAGCAAACAGTACAACAGAATATCTATGGTACTAGAGTCTCTTGCTTTAGAGGGATCGCGGAATTTAAAAACTGTATTTGATAATGAAAAATATATTCTGGATAAGCATACGACTATACTAAAAATACCACGGAAAAGACAAAGAAACATGGATGCGCAACTTGATTATGAAAAAAGTGATCGGAATAGTATTACTTAGAATACTGGGGATATGTTTTGAATTTTCTCTTACGTTTTTTTCTTACGAGTTATTTGAAAGTTAAAATTCAAAACTTAAGTTTTAAAAGTAAAGCAGAATTTGTACAACAATTTTCATTTCTTATAATTTAAAAGAGATGACCCTGCCATATATAATAATAGTCTATAGACGTATACTAGCTTCTATGAAACGAAGCATTCAGATTCAGGTATACAGCAAGTAGAAAATATAGTCTTTTACTTTTAATTGTGTTGTTATTCGTGTGTAACATTTTTTCCTTTCTTTATATTATCTTGTGTCAAAAAGGGTTTCAAAATGCAATCCCATATTCATCTCCATGTGTATTTTACAGAAAAAAAAAAAGAAAAAAGAATACAGGGGTGTGCGTGCTTCCATATTTACAATTGAATGGACCAAAAAACACAGAAAAAGAGAATGCATATCATATTCATTTCAATTCATTTAACAGAGTCATACTAAATATCTTACCCATCAGATGTCATGTATATATGGTACTCATTAGTCATGAAGGAAACTTGTTCGGCATTCAATCCTGTGAAAGTAAACATGCCAATTTGTTTGATAATGTGACTCCAATCACCAGGTGTTCCTGCCCAGTTAAAGGAGAAATATGTATAACTGCAACATATGTTTCACATATACAGAAGACAATACAGAGTAGGGGAAGAGAATAAAGAATGAGCAAACAAGGAATAGCTTCTTGCATACTGGAGCAACAATAATGATACAGATCAACCCAAAATGACAAAACTAAAGGAATTGCAAAAGGAACTCAGTAGAGGCTGACCTCGGGAATGTAAAGCGTTGAAAGTGATCCAGGTACATTCGAAAAAGACAAAAACTAAAGGAATTGTAGAAGGAACTCTGGATAGGCTTACCTCTGGACTGTAAAGCATCAAAAAGTTGCTGGCGCATACTGATAATTCGATCAGCCATTGCTTTCAACTCGATAGTCCACTCATTGAACAAATCTCTGAGAGAGAATCAAAAATCAGTGGGAACTTTTTTAGCACAGGAAAAAATTACCTAGCAAAAGAATGTGCCTAGGATCTCCTCCTTGGAATTATTAAATATATAGACAACCAAAATATGTGATGACACCAACCATCACAATCAGTAAAATCACCATCTTAGATAACGACAATATTTACCAGAATCCTCCTTGTAAAACATATATTTGAAGAATGAACTACGTAAATACCAAAGTGGTTACACAAGCACAAAATTCATTACCATTTGACTGTCCATTTCAAGACTATCATTAAGAATAAGACAGTCAACTTTTTTTTTTTTCTCCCTATGTTCTCTTAGGAAAGCGGAAGAATCTTGGCTCATTACCCGTCCTTGAGAATGGCAGCCACAATGGATGCACCGTGAATGGGAGGACTCGAGAACATGGGCCTAATCACGAGTTTCAGCTGGCTCTCAACCCTGCTTGCAACATCAGGTGACTTGCAGACCTAGATGAGTTTTTATTATTTTAAAAAGGGGAGACTTATCAAAACACAAGAAGCTGCTAGTCATCAAAGAAAAATAAAAGTATAACTGTAGATTAAAAAATCAGCACTAAGGATACAAAGATTCACAAAGTAATCAAGTAACTAATAAGATTCAAGGAGACAAAGAGCATTCACTTGTTACTGACAAAAATTTCATAGTCTCCACTTAATGCTTCGAAGTTCTTACAATGCTTAAGGCTCCAACACGTTCTCCATAAAGACCCAGATTCTTTGCATAACTCTGTGCTAGCAGCAATTCACCCCCATCAGCAACAAACAAACGAACAGGTTGGGCATCTGCATCTAGACTGCCGCTAGCAAAACCCTTTTGAAAAAAAAATGATAGTTTAAAAATATTTTTTGATCAAAGAATAGGCATCTGAAACATAGTAAATATAAATTCCTAAATTCCTGTACATCCATGATCCATCAATGACATTTTCAAGAAAAAGGAAGCTAGCACTAAGATTTTGATTCTTTTTCAACCCATGCAAAACATCAGGATCCCATGTGATTTCTACTGGACAGATTTGAAATTTTAATATAAACGCAAAATTCTAAAACTAAGAAGCCAGAAGCAAGAAATTAGTTGCACACAAAAGAGGCTTGCCTGATAAGCACTGTCAAAGAAAGGTAACAAAGCTTTTAATCTTATTAGCTGCCTAATCTGCTCCCATTGCTCAAGGGTTGGATCAACACCAGTTGGGTTATGTGCGCATGCATGTAGCAAAATAATAGATCCAGATGGAGCAGCACCAAGATCTTCTAGAAGTCCTATAAGAACCGGAGGGTAAAATAATATTAAATAAACTTGATGAATATGAAATTGATCATGACACAATAAGTAATTCACACTTCACAGCTTGATACAGTAATTTCCAACCTTCAAAGTCAAGCCCCCGTGTTGCTGGAGCATAGTAGCGATATGTTTTGACAGACAACCCCGCTAAGTTGAAAACCTTGTGGTGATTGCCCCAGGTTGGTGTTGGCAAGTATATAGTCCGCTGAACAGACAGACAAGTGCAGTAAAAAATGTTAAAGTGACGTTAAATAAACATCAGTTAAAAAGGAGAGAAAAGTCAAGAAAAAAACACGTTACATGGTGATAGTGTTTAGCCAAAAATTCACCCCCAACTCTTAATGAACCAGTCCCAGATAAGCATTGTACAGTGGTAACCCTGTTCTCTTGAATAGCAGGGCTATACAAAAAAAAGAAGTAAGCATAAACAATTAGGTATTGAATACTGATCAGGAAAAATCTCTATAAAAAAGAAATCACTGAATTTTTTTTCTATTATTAACCTGTCAGCCCCAAAAATAAGCTTAGCACTCAATTTATTAAAATCAGCAAGCCCAACAATTGGAATATACTCCTTGTTGCGTGACCTGAAAATAATGCAGAACAGAACATTCTAAAAAGTTCCGCATAATATCACCGGAAACGAGAAGGGAGAAAGTATAGTCAGGTACTAACAAGTCATTTATGAGTTGCTGCTCAACCTTCCTCACTACATTCAAAACAAGAGGTTTTCCTTCCTGGAACAATTTAAAGTATTAGCAAGAACTCACAACTTTCCAGTAGCCAGCAAAATTATATGCACAAGGACTATATAATTGTATTTACGAATTAACGTAATCTAGTTTATCTCATTCTAAATAATGTAGTACCATTAAGAAAAAACTCTCACCTCAGTTCGGTAAGCACCAACGCCCAAGTTGAGCTTAACTGGACTTGGATCTTTGTTAAACGCAACCGTTACCTATTTTCAAACACGCAATCAGAGTAAACAAAACTAAACAAATAATAACAAAACTAGAAAAAATTTCGTATGATTAGACGCCTCAGTGTCCAATCACGTGCACTATTTCCAAAGGCAACGCAACACGGCATCGGCGAAACGTAGCGTGCGGCCTCGAAATTCACACGCAATCAAACACAATTACACAGCTCAAAATCACGCAACGAACCGATAAACTTCCGCAATAATCTAAACCTAGATTCCTTAAATAAAAACAATCTCGAATTAATCATTCAAATGATGCTGCTGTATACATGTCAAGAACACGATCTCAGGAATTAGAAGAACGAAAAGAAGAAAGTAAAAAACGCGATCTCATCTAATACGTTACATAATCGTAATTGCGATGATTTGAATAAATAAATAAATAGCGAGGCAAGAAGAAAATATTACCCCGAGGATAGGATCTTCAGGCGCACGAACGAGGTGGTTGAAGACGGAATCAGAAGCAGCGGTTGGCGAAGCGGAGATGCCATCGTTAGAAGCCATTGGTTCAAGAGCGCTAATGAAATGTCTGGCGAGAGTGTTGAGTCTGCGATCACAGGGAGAGGAATAAGAATCAGAGAGAGAGGTAGTTTTGAGAATAACCGGTGGGCGCATGCTGAATGTAAACTCTCTATTTTCTCGGGTTTTGTTGGTCCCTGTAATAAAGTGCGTGCGTGCGCGAATGAATTAAAGAAAAGTATTCCCTCCACAAATTACAAACTTGGAAATGCAACCAGAGTTTATTTCATTTCATTCACATTTTTTCTCTCACCGTTATATGATAGAAGAATGAATTTGTTTCGTCTATGCTATTCCTATTATGCAATGGTGGATGATTAAAACGTTGCCATATGTGTCGTTTACTCGGTTGGTCACACTATCGCCTTCAATTATTCAATTTTCTCGATGCAATAAAAGCGTGACATTGCATACCACCTTCTAAAAAAAGATTATTATAAACTAATTATTGAAAATAGCACCGTACAATGCGACAAAGTGTTTTGAATTTATGGTAACATAAGAATAATTGTTTAGTAGATTTTCTGTACCCTCGTCATAAGAAAAGAATGACAATGTTGGTGACACTTTACTATTAATTATAATGTCCTGAAAAAAGTTATATTAAAAAATATACTGTCGCGTTATAGTATAAACCTAAAAAATATTTAATATATTTCTTAAAAATGGAAAAAAATATTAAAAAAAACTAAACAAAAATCATCAAGAAAACATTATTTATGTTTACCTTTCCATTCTCATGTCAATGTCAATGTCAGTGTATAATGTATTGTTGTGAAATGCATACACGTATAAATTTAAGTTCAATAAAAAATTTAATTGAAATCAAGAAAATTGACAATTCAACGTTGATTGTTAAAAGTTTAATTTAAAATGTGCTGTCATACTTAAATTAGGTCAACATCAGTAACTTGTACATAGGTGTTGGTCTTCATTGATCCTTTTAATCTCCTCTTTGGACTGAGTTACCTGCTAAGCATTTTCATCAAGTCAAACATTTGGCTCCACTATATAGTTTTAAATATAGTTATTCCAATAAATAATGAACTTTTAAGTGTTACATCATATTTAGTCCTAGTAGTAAGTTGGTTCTTTTGTCTGAACAATTTTTTTTTTCTAAAATACTCCTTGTAAAATCTCTCTTGTATTTTAATCCTGCTAATATATTAAGTTTTTCTTTTTTCCCCTACAATATTAAATAATTTATTTCAATATTTATTCTTGTGTTTGGGCAAAATTCTAAGGGAGAAATTAGTTTTCTAAGTCTATCTTTTCTGATCTATCTATCTTTCTTTATTTTTCTATCAATATTCAGGTGTTTATGAGGTAGAAATAAAGTTATTATTTTCAAACTAAGAATTATATATTATTATTCTTTTAATAAACATGACTAAACAAAACATTTGATAATAAAATAAAATTCAAATAAAAGAACAGATTTTGAATATATTTAGTGCTGCAACATGTTCTTTATTTTATTTTGGTCTTCACATAACAATTTTTTTTAAAAAATTAGACGTTGTTAAAATTATCTTTATTTTAAATCTTGATATTTTGTTTTAATAATTGTACACATGTCTACGACTCTAAACTAAATCAGTTTATTACCACCAATTACTTAACCACCGCAATCATTTATCTTAATGCTTTAATTAACCGTTTCCGATAAAAAAAGTTATCAAAATTAAGTTCTTATCTTCTATTAAAAGTGAAAATTTATCTTGTCTATAAATTGAACCCAGTATCTTTTTGAAAAGAATTAATCTACTCTTAATACAAATAATTATAATCTATTATCTCAATTAATAGACTGGAAAACAATATTACATTTGCACCTTTGGATCACATTGTTTTTTTGGTCAGAAATTAACGATTAACGTTCTTAGTAGAGCTTTTGTAAGTAGGAGTGGTTCTCCACCAACACCAACAAAACATTGTGCCAACACCAACACCAACCCTCTTCCATCAACAAAACAAGCACCAAGCATTGTGCCAACACCAACACCAAGCTCTCTCACTTCTCTTCCACAAAACTCTAGAGCTGGAGTTTCTGCCACTTTTCTTTCACTTCTCGCGACTTTCTTCTTTTGCTCTTTCATTGTGTTTCATGAATTCACTTTTTTTATTTTCTTTAGGGTGACAGCAAAGTTAGCTTCACTTTATATGCTACAATTTTGTTTATTTTTTTCCTTTCTTATTTTGTCCTCTCTGATAAAAATTATTTAATTGTAGAAAATATAAAATACTTTGGAGTTGCTTCGTAAAATATATATATATATATATATATATATATATATATATATATATATATATATATATATATATATATATATATATATATATATTCTCATCTATCTAACTCTTTTTCTCTATCAATGTTGAGGTAATGTTTATAAGATAGAAATAAAGTTGTTCTTTTCAAACTAAGAATTAAACATTATTATTTCTTTTTCAAGTAAATATAACTAAACAAGAGTTGAAAATAAATAAAATTCAAATAAGAAAACAAGTTTTAAATATATTTAGTCACGCAACCGGTTAATTGTTTTATTTTGGTCTATCTTTATTTTAAATGATGATATTTTGTTTTAATAATTGTAATATATATGTTAATATATATTAATGTAAAGTATCTTTGTAAACTTAGTAACCCCACTCCTCCATTTTCACATTTCTCTTTCTCTCCCCCTCTTATTCTCTCTCTTATATTTTCTTTCTCTCTAGTTTTTCCTCTCCTAAAAATCTAATACCATAGTAAAATTGAAGAATTCATGAGTATTTTGAATATCAAATTTCAAAATAGAATAAATTTCTATTTGCTATATAATATCATTCTTTTCTAATTTTCGTGTTATTTTAGTGACCAATTTTAGTAGGGTGAGTTGAGAGAAATAGTCATTTTAACTTTTTGTTAAATAATGAATTTTAGTCTTGTTTGGATAACCTACTTTAAGTACTTAGTTATTGGGTATTGGACGTCGATTTTTACACTGGACGTTAATTTGGAAATACGAATCTTCTAATAAAAATGTATTTCATATGTTACTTTCTTAAAGTAATGAGAATTGTATTATGTGGATTGTGTGGTGGTTGGACAAGAAATTACATTTAAGTGAAAAAGGTTTGTTACAATTTGAATCATGGATAAAGGTGAGTTGAAACATTGTTGATTATAATATAAAATATTGGCCGAAAATGTTGTACTTTATGAATGTATTTGTGGTATAAATGGGAAAAAGTAAATAAGACTCAAGAGGTAAATGTGATGATTTCCTGATTATTAGAGGATTGTGATAGAATGTTTTGATTTATTTATGAATTGTATTAAAGTGGTTAATTCTAAAGAGAATTATCACATTATTCAGTATTAGATTATGTATTGAGTGAGAGTTCAAAAAGTGAAGTTAATCTAACTCTATTAAACTCACATACTCATTATAGAAAATAGTTTAAGTGATAAGAGTTGAACAAGGTTCTTATATGAGATTATAATGATTTATAAGATTAAGTTGACTTTATGAACATTTTAACTTAATATATACTCTTGAGCGTTGTATACTCTTGAGCGTTGCTTGTCTTATTGAATGGTATATTGTGATTAAATTATATATTATTTATTTTGAATGATTAAATTAGTGTATTATAGACTCATAAATTGTTAAAATTTCACTTTTTACCCTTGTTTATATTGTGTTGTGGTTTGTCTACATGTTATCATCATATCTTATGTGAACAAAATATATCATGTTATAATCATATATTATGTGTATAAAAGATGATCGACGATAAAACTAGTATTGAGGATCTAATAGTGAGTAGCTATAACTTAATATATACTTTGTATTGTATAGATATCCTAATTTTTATATACTTATAAATTTGATTGCTTAATATTATGTTCCATATTAAATAGTTTAGTATACTACACCCAATCCACGCTTATGAATGTATCGCTTCTCAGACATACCGGTTCTATTGCGTCACATCATTGTATTTATGGCATCCTTCCATGCTCGGCCTCTTTAATACGTATCCAAACACATCAATTACAACTGAAAAGAATCTCCTTTCCGGTGTAGCGATAACCCTCAAGAATTGAGATTTGCAAAAGACCACAGATTGAGAATAACAAAGCGGTTTATGATTTCGCTCGTCGGTCAAACATATTTCGCTGCTCAAGTATTCCATAATCTATACAGTATAACTTTGTCGCTGGAAGCGGAAAAACTGAACTAATAATCATGAATTAAAACGAGTAACACATCTGAAGAACTATTAACTTCTTTAGCCCTCCTTTGAAACAATAAATGGTTAAGTTACTTGGTTAAATAAAATAAAGTTTATGAGAGAAAATTTTAGAATTACATGTAGAAAGCTAACTACATCCTCCGCCTCAAAACAACACACTAACTCCTCAGGGAAAACCTCGACAACGGATATACTACGAAATTCTTTAAGAATCTAAAAGGCAGCAACTCAATCCAGCTTTATACCGTCCATCTCATTGATCACCCCTTCAAGCTGCAAATAAAACAGAACAAATTGTTCATGTTAATATATACAAGGGAAGTGTGGCAAACAGGAAAATTATGAACCACGATGCAATGTGTTTACATACCTTGACAATCTGACGCAAAAAGTAATCACCATAACGTTTCGCAGGCTTGGACTCCACAACATGAATTGTGTCCTGCACCAAATTGAAAAGATGTTCAACATTTGCAGGCACCATTTAAGATAGAAACAGGCGAACTGCCAGAGCTAAATTCCAAAAGCCTAATTTAGCTTGAGACAGAAAATCATATGAACTGTCCAATGTTTATAGCATTGGCACAAAGTCAGGGAGTCAGTTCACCACTATAGTCCCTTTACACTAGTATTATTCTTAATATACATAGAAGTTACAACATAAGAGTTAATTAAATTACAGAATAATATCTATCAGATGCAAACCAACAAAAAGACCATCAATGGTGAATCAGTACCACTGACTACGTAATGCATATAGTGGTCAAAGCTCAGACTTGAACCTTGATTTAACAAAGACTTTGAGAGCAAGTAAATGATATTATTATCGAAGAGACATGTTCTACTAAAAAGGACAAACATGACAATATGGCTCACATTCCCAAACAGCATTTGCAATAAGAATAATTTCAATTAGAAAAGGAAAATTCAAGAAAAATGCGGGCAAACTTACCTCATCGATATAGAAATCTACATCGGCATTGGATGTAATTTTCCCATCACTATCAACAGCGTGTGTCTTGTGCTTGTATGTCATCAAGATAGTCCTGCCACACAATAGAATGGAAATACACGAATAAGCTTATGCACAAAGCCTATATATTATAAACAAAATATCTTGATATTCAAGGGGGAGGATGTTAAAATAATATTTTGTATAAACCTTAAGGTAGGTTCATCGACTTCCATGTAACTCGCAAGTTTTGCAAGGGAGATTGTGGAATACACTTTCAAGAAGGTCCGGACACCTGATAATAATTGTTGCTGCTTTGCTTCATAAAGGAACAGTTTTAATTGAAGTCTATAGGCATCCTGATTATAATTTACAAGAGGCTCCTCAAAACTAGGAGCTGAAGGGGTGATGAACTTAGGGCATGCATACGAGAAGAGCTCATCATAGATAGCAAATGCCTCATCGTCATATCGCTGCATTCTAGCCATCTTTTCACCATACTTCTCCCGCAACTGAGAGTTCACAGTTTCATCAACAAGCCTGGTTTGGGGACAAAGTGAAAGACAAATTGCCAGCAAGGCATACATTTGTTCATTTTTCTTCAATATCTGCTCATATTGGGGTGATTTCTGGTGATACTGTTTTGTCTTGAAGATGTACAAGAGAATTTTGTTAAATTCTCGAATTGCTTCCACATATCTGTAAAAAAGTAATTGGTTAGGTCCAGTAATGAAATAAATAAGGGACTCCACTTGTAACAAACTTCACCAAAATAAGTTATGGGGGTTCTATTGGAATATTATTTACTAATCTGGTCTTCTGATCAGATAAAATCATGCATATTCATGGCAACCCAGAATGGATGAGTATTTTCCCATTTTAAATGATCTTTCAGATACTCAATTGTACTCGGAACTAAAAACCAAGACAAAAAGACAAAGTCCAAACGACACATGTTGTAAGATCATGAATTGAATGATTCACATTGGGTTCGGAAACCGATCATCGACATTTGTTATATGAACAAAAAACCAATATACTTACATTAAGTGATAGCAAACGAAAGTTTTAATTTAATTAATCAATTTAAATTGTATGATCCACAAATAACTAGAAAATTAAAAAATGAAATTAATAATTCAAAATAACAGAGAGATTAATGAAGTCAAACACCAACACTATCAATCTACAATAGCAAAAGAAGGCAATTCAAACGATAGGTAATGCATACATGGCAAAGGTGCCACAAATGGATTAGAATCTTTAGATGGCAAAGTCCATTCATTGTCTTTCACAAGCAAAGACAAGAGACACTCACTGTCTTTGATCACAAATGGCAAATCAACAAGCATTGTTCAAGCACCAAAACAAATCTAAAGAACATTGTCAAGCTCTCAGTTCGGGAACTCCATGTGGTTAAAGAACATAACAATATCAATAGTCACAAAACAAAAGTATTTATTACCTGCGGAGCATGAGATTGGCAAAACCATAGTGATAAATGGTGGTGATGTGACTCCCAATAACACTGGTATAAACCCCTTGCTGACTAATATCAATAGGGAGCAAGCACTTGATCCCAGTATGATAATCCCCCAGCAAGCAATGAACCCTAAGCAACCCCACCATACTAAAATACCCCAGAACCTTCAACACATTACTCCCCCCATTGTAATCATACCCATCCGTGGCAGTAAACTGCTCGAGCCCCTCCTTCTCCTGCTCCAGAATCTGAATAATGGTACTCTTCTCCACCAGCGCCTGAAGGAAGTTCAAAACCCCATACACATTCCAGGCCTGGTCGAACTGGCGCAATAGCGCGATCTCCTGTTCGGTCTTGTTCTTCATCTTGGCACGGTATTGGCAGAAGCTCTGGAACTGGTAGACGAACTCGTCGACCATGTCCCACAGCCACTGGTTGGGGAGCTGCATGTTTACGACGCCGTGGAGGACCACCTGGAAAAGGCTGCAGTAATTGTCCCAGGAATCGATGCGCTGGCGGAGCGTGGGCGTGAGGCGCGCGTAGAGGTGACGGAACCACATCTCGCGGTAGAGGAGGCAAAAAACGTGGTCGTTGTCCACGTAATGCGCCACGGCGTCCACGGAGGGCCACGGCGTGTCCTTGAAGAGCCGCTCCGACAGGGTCTGGAACGAGCTCTCGTACATCTGGTGGATCTCGTACACGTTCTTCTCGCGGATGTGACGGTACAGGTGAACCACGAACGATTTCACAGAGTCCGGAACGAAGTTCGGGTCGTACCCGAGCTCCTGCGTTTGTTGGCGCTCTTCGTAGTCCTGGTTCGCCATGCTTGGAACAGAGTTTGGGAAGGGAGACAGCTACCGCGACAGAGCTAGGTTAGGGTTTCGCACTGGCAGTGAAGGGGAAGCTGAATATGTTAACAACTTTTTTCTTTTTTTTATGAAAAACAATATTAAAAATGAATGAGTTTCTCAACATATATTAATGTTATTAAGGCCCGCGAAAAGATATTGGGCTTACCTTATCTCAACATACCCACCATCCATCGAGTCATGCCATTTCATAAGTTGGATTAAAA
>Ga0214542_1002772_pt1 | contig 36027 bp, 19 predicted proteins | sample CNSS1metaG_FD_160096 | JGI IMG/M metagenome (GOLD analysis project Ga0214542, IMG submission 160096) | Root nodule microbial communities from cowpea collected in UCLA plant growth center, Los Angeles, California, USA - CNSS1 | ecosystem: Host-associated > Plants > Roots > Nodule | place: USA...
TTTTTTTTCTTTTATAAAAATTAATATTGAAGTAGTTAGAACACGGGTACGGGTATGGGTACGAGATTATATCCGTTACCCGGTGGGGATGGGGATGGGAAAAAAGTTTGATACCCGTTGGGTTTGGATATGGGGATGGGGATGAATTTTTTATGCGGGGATGGGTATGGGATAGCGAAACCCGTCCCCGCCCCGCCCCGTTGCCATCCCTACTCGTTAAAGCTTGATCCTGATATTAACATTTGTTTATGTTAAATGTAAAGTTTTAATATATTAGTTAGTTTTAAATTATAGCAATTCCAATTTAAGCATTAACATTATTTTTAACTGATACGTAATTTCTTTTACAACTATAACTTTACATATCTCATTAATATTTTCATCTAAAATATAATTAAAGGGTTGGATAATAAATATAACCAAGGCGTTGAATGAATAAATAATGAGCATGTACAATAAATACAATCAATATACAATCAATATTTTTATAAACTGGTGTTTATCAGTACATTGGGTTAGATTCAAAACTCTTTAAAACACAAGATAATGTTAGAGTGGTACACACAAAACTCTTTTATAATAGACATTATTTGTAGAATTATTTTTTGTGTGCATAAATATAAATGTATATTTGATATAACTTATTTAACAGTAAATGGATTGTTTATCTTTATTTATTTCCACAAAATTAAAAAAATAATAAAAACAAAAAAATTATCTTAATCTAACCCACATTAACGCAAACAAATTTTCATTTTGGTGAATCTAATTACGGAGATTTTACGTAAAAAATATTACCACTATTACCCCTCTCTCAACTTAAAAGTTTGTTTCCAATACATTGAAAAAGTCTCCTGTTAGTCCAGGAATTTCATTTAGTGCTTGTTTTCACATTCTCCTTTCTTATATATTTTAAAGATAAAAACTTGATGAAGTTCTTGAAATGACCATATCAGTGAGAAAAAATGAGTAAGTGAAATTTTTTATTTTAATAAATTATTTAGTTAGTTTTGTCCTTAAAAAATAGTACGAATAAAAAAGTATTTAAATCTCGATTTCTTAAATGAAATTATCAGTAGTGACAAAAATACTTCTTTTAATGTATTTTTTTTATAGTCAGAATAATTATATTATATATAAATAAATAAATAAATAACTTTTTTAATAATTAAATTTTGACAACTTCTTTTAATAATTTGAGAAAATATTTTCTAAGTGAATTTTTGCCTTTTTATTTTCTCATTTATTTACATCATAAAATTAGTTAAAAAATATAATAAAAAATTATAAAAAAAATTGGTAAAATATCATTGTCTTAATATATATATATATATATATATATATATATATATAATATAATATAATATAAACATTGAAATAAATTTTGTGAGAAAAATATGGTATGAATGAGGTGGTATAGTCTGATTTGGTTGAAGAGGAGTGCAGTGAAATTTGTTATGAAGCGAGAAAGACAAAAATAAAAGCGTGTGAGGAGGAAATGTACAGGTTCTGTTGATGCGTTACCACCAATGAAGAAGCACGTCAATTGATGAATAAATTTATAAGAATCTTCCAATTCCAAATTATAAGCCATGCTTCATGTCTCACGTTTCTGAGTTGCACCACTGTTTTTTAATAATCGCAATTAAAAAATGTAAGAAGGCGAATCTTTTCCACAAACTGAAGCTGTGTTGGTAATTTAGCGAGAGATGTAGTTAATATCTACCCTCACCAACCGATAGTCGTACATGGTCAATGTCGTAACTGCATAGCCACATTTTGATATGCATACACTATTTTAAGAAAGATATTTTAATTTATTTTCATTAAATGTGTGGCCAAATATCTGGGAGTTAGTCTACTCGGGGCGAGATTAGTTGGCCGGATCACCACTACCATCATTGTTAAAATGCAATAAACATTAATTAATTATTAAACATTGAATCGCTTTGCATGGTTGGCTGGCGCGGCCGGCAATCACATCAAGTGGGGCAAATCTGCTTTTTACATGGAATTCACCTTTATTGAAACCAGATACAAAAATCTGATAAGTAACTCAATAATAATAATAATAATAAAATGTTAACAGTGGTAGTAACAGTGGTACGAAGCTAGAAAAGGGTATTTTAATAGCCTCAAGACAGGTTGTGGCTGAGGGAGGTTCTCACACCAACCATTCGAATTTACAAGCAGGCAGCATAGGACTAAAGAGGAAGCAACCTAGTCTAATCAAACGTAACTTATGCCTCTTAAATTGGTCATTTTATTTTGGGCGATGTAATCAAGTCACCCGCAGCCACAAATGGGAAAAAAATCATAAAACCATTTAATTACTCTTCTCTCTCTATACAAGGAACAAAAACTATATAATAATAATAATAATAATAATAAAATAATACTCATAATAGCTAGATAGATATGTTATGTGTCTATGTATGTGTGTGGGTAGTGGCAGAGTTATGCATCTTGTGGTGGAGAATTGTTGGTTGTGTCAAGTGTTTGGGTTGTGTGGTGCTGCTTCTGCGCTTTCTTTCTACTCCATTTTATTTGATTTCCTTTGCCACTATCTACTCACGCCATTGACCATCGATCCCAACTTTCGCTCACCGCTCACCACGTGGCGCGAAAGCGACAACAGAATTTTTACCAGCGTCAACTATTTCAATTTGTACCACACTCTCTACAGTTACTTTCTTTCTTTCTTTTGGAAACCTTCAATTCAACCACGACCACGTCAATGCCCCTTTCCTCCTTCAATATCGTCATAATTGTTGTTTCTTACACTAACATTTTTAAGTGTTTTTTTTTTCAAATATCTGAATAAATATAATAATCACCACACACATCATTTATAACCTAATTATTAAAACTATACCTACACTTTAGTTTTCGATAATTGATGATGATTTATGCCGTTAATTTAATTTGTACTGAGAATTCCTCGTTTTTCCTTGATGTGGCTACAAAATAGTTTTGTACACTTAATTATGTTATAAATTTGATCTGTGGTGCTGGAACTCATCCCTTGATTTAAGTTATTGAATGCATGGTCAGGAATAAAGGAATTTAGTGCATGTTTGGAAAGATAGTTACTCAAATATCACTAATCTTTTTAGAAACAACGACGATGTTCCATCTGCCATTGAAAAGTCAAATTTTTATTCTAATACGTCCAAACGCATATTTAAACATGCTTTTCATCCATCCAATAATCTGATAAAGGCCTGGGAGATTTGGAGAATCGTGAATTATTAAACTCACTATTCACTAATTTTATACCTCATTTGTGTGAGGTATGGAATTAGTGCTTCATGTATACCGCAATTATTATAATAATATAATTAAAACAAATTTGCTTAATTGAATAATTATATCATAGTAAATTTAATCAGTTTGATGATTTAAAAATATCAGCACATATTTATGAAGAACGTCCTTCGAATCAGTACGATGATGAAGAAGAATCAATACAGCAGATAAATGAGAGTTTTAGGTCAGTTGTAGAAGTCCAACGTGAGAGAGACGAGTCAAAACATGGATATATGGATAATGGATATACATGTGGCAAATCATTTTTGTTACTAAATTTTTAATGTAGTTTGATTATGAAGATTAGCTATATCTATTAATAAAATCCAGGGATGAAATTAATTGAAAGTTTAGAATATAAATAAAATTTAATTTTTGTATAAAAATTCAAGAACTAAAAATATATATTTCTTTTTAATTTTCTTTATGTCTTCATATTAGATTTTATGGTCAAATGCTTGCTGGTAACAAAATAGTGTTTCAAAAAATCATTCCCAAAACAGTGAGACTGTGTCCCAGTTAGGTTTGAGACCCAAGAAAATTGGTATTGTCAACGGTTACATGTTTGTATAAGAAAGATACACAACTTGTTCCAAGATAATTATGTATGATTATGACCAACATTTTTTTCTCATCCAAGAAAAATCATTACAAAACATTTGTATAACTTTTATTAAAGATTAATTATATCATTCCATATCTTTTGATCATATTATATTTGTACGGTGGAATTAAGAGTTCCTTTACATAAATATATACAGAAATTTATATTAATGTAAAATAAGTTAATACTTAATTTTATTTATTGAAATTATGTAATGTATATATATTTTTTTAAATATATTAGTAGAAGTTAGATATTTTAATTGACAGAGGAGTTCCCAAACTGTTCTCATTTTATATTTTATATATTCTTTTAAATTATATTTTACTATTATTATTATATATTAAACTTAAAATTATATTTATATTTATGATAATCATAATTTTTTTAAATTCTATTATCATGTATATCTATTTTGAATAGATTAAATAATATTTTTTTAATTAAGAAAAACTAATTTATGTATAAAAAATATAATTTGATACTCCTAACAACATTATCGAAATGGAATTAATTATTATTATTATTATATATATGAATGTGTTAAGAGGAAGTAAGAGAATAAAGATAGTGTTGATTATGAGCACTCCTAATATTGAATAACTAATAGAATGTAAGTTTTTGAAGCATGTCACCGTTGTGATAGGTATGAGCTTCAATGTGTTGATTTTGTTAGATCTTTTCGTGATTTGACGTTACCAAAAAGACTTTCCACATATTTTTAAATTAATTATTACTATTACATTTAGCGGTCCAATATCTCTCTGATTTATTTTTTAGTTTATTATTCAATTTAAAATTTAGGAAGCTATTTCAAAGGTTATTTTTAACATTATAGTCGTAAACTTAATAGTTTGTGTAATTTAAAAATAATAAAACGTATTAAAGAAACGTTGATAAATTTACCCTTAATCTTACATCCGATCATATATTAGTCTCTATTTTAAATTTTTAAAACACTCATAATTTATTAAAGTAAAAAATGAAAAAGTTATTTCATTTTAAAATTCTTATTGCTTTTTTTATTGCACAATTTTCTATTATTTCCTTCAAGTGTAGTATATATATATATATATATATATATATATATATATATATATATATATATATATATATATAAAAGATTTTTTTAAACTATAATTTTCTAAAATTATAAATATTTTTAAATTCTTATATCTATCTTTTTAGATTAAATAGTAATATATTAAAAATTAATGAAAATTAAGTTAAGTAATTTTTTATTTTTTTATATAATACAATATTTAATGTTAACAAATAATAAAATATAAAATAAAATATAAAAAAATTATTAAGATAATTTTTATTTTCTCTTTCCATTGTCTTTTGAGTTTTTCACATGTTATAGTCATTTTTCATTTTCATCTATTTCTTTTGTTATTTAAGAAAAAAAGTTAAAGAGAAATCCATTATTTCATAGATAGTTTTTAATTGTAACTTGATTATCATAGTTTTTTTTTAAAGTCATGTCTCTCAAATTTATTTTTAAAAATTGATAAAAGAGAAACTATAAGCAAAAAATGAAAACGGAAAAATATACATGTTCATTACTTAACAATGAAATGAATGCTTGTAATAACTTTTGAATCAATCTATATACATTAATAAAATGTGATAATATGATTATTTATATTGAAAAAAAAGAGTTGAAAGATTTAGTTATGATTCAATTATATAAAAAAATGATTACAATCCTTTATATATGTATAATTTCTTTTACAGTTATAAGTATACTGAATTATGTATTCAATTTTATTGAATGAATGACATTAATATTAATATATAAACTTTGAGTATATTATTTTGACTTCCCAAACAATATCCACAACTGTTTTCATTACACATTTTATTTCCATGAAACTATTTGACTCTTAATTTCAAGTATTCTAACATGTAAATTTTTAAATTGCTTGTTATTATGAAATTGAATCCTAAATAATAACATCTTTTGTTCATTATCATTTATATTTTGTTGTAAAAAAATTTAATTAATAATTTAAATAATAAAGAAGCAGCATATATATATACCCATTATCAGATATAAATATGCATGAATTTATACTTTAAAAATAATAATAGTAATTGTCAAGGTCAAGTTCATCCCACTTTAATGTCATTCCTATTGTAAAAGGCAGTGTAATTCAACTGTTTGGATATACTCCTTCAAATATAATGTTAGTCGTCCATGTACATAACAAGAAGCCCAATTAAGCAACCACAATGAATTGGACCGGCCCAATTTATTCTGGGAGGAAAAAAAAATGTACGTCCTAGTCTATTATCAAGCATTACTGTTTATACCAAACAGAAATATATAATATAATTGAGCTAGAAGAATAGTGTCAAATGACCTTTTATTTCTAAATTGTAAATTTTTTTATCAAAAAGACCAATATACTTGGTGTTGAAAATTTGGAAGAAAACAATGTATAAAAAGAGAAAAAGAGTTTAAGCTCAACGTAATTAGGATTGTAGTTTTTAATTTCTTGCTCTATTTAAGTGTGTCGATGTAGACTAGATTTCAAGTTCTGTAAGTTTCGTATCCGAATAAAATTAAATTAATATTTTATGGAAGAATTAGAATACTTCACATGCTGTAAGTGACGTATTATTTAGAAAAAGCATGATCATATAACCATTTAAAATATAAAAATCATTTCAGTAATCTCTAATGTGTTACTTTTCTTAAAAAGTTATTATAGGAGCAGATGATATGAAATTATGCAAATAGCATGGCTTGTATTAACAATAATTATGTAAATTTATTATTCCCTTTCTTTTCCACTATTGAGCCTTTTTTCTTAAAAAAAAATATTTAATTTTGTTATAAGAAAATAGTTAATTTGGTCGCTTATTGATTTTGTTTTATTCAAATGAGTGAATGTTTTACTCAAAACTTAGTATTGGTATTGCTTGGGACCACAACATTATATATGCTTTTCTGGGACAGAGAACTTACACATCGTTTAGTTGGATTATAGATAGTCTGCACCTTATTCGTGATTGATAAGTTTTTTTTTTTTTTTAATTGATAGGGAAACTAATAAGATTTTCATGTTCTTACTTGTATTAGAGTGTGTCAAACTTAGTCTCTTGTTTACTGAAACTGACCATGATAAAGAAAGGACAGTAGAGAGGCAGAAAAACAGAAATAATGAAAAGGAGGAGGAATTGATATTTTTTATACAAACTAAAATTTTTATTGTACAAAACTGTGTAAAGAAAAGGCATATAATTATTAATAATATAGTTAGTAAAACTTAATTAATAACTTAACATTAAACAATGATGATTAACTAGCTAATATTGTTTGAGTTGGTAAAAATATAATTAAAGAATCCAACTTGTTATTGAACTTTTTGGAAAGGGATTGTGGAAGGACTTCCGTAAAGATATATGGCATTTGATATTTTTTTCCTTTAACATTTATTGCTTTGGTGACCACATAAGTAACGTAGGATCGTCTCGGATTTAAAATTCAAGATGAAATCGGGACTTGAATAAAATTGGGTATGAGTCTTAGAATGAAAATGGGAAAAAAAATTGGAGAACGTTGATTCTGAGGATTTGAGAAATGAAAGAAAATCACGTTACTTTGAGGAGGTTCCAAAATAAGTGAAGAAAATTTGCGATCTTGAATTGAAGATTTAAAGATGAGGATCAACCACTTGGAGGATTTGAGTTTTAAGAAACAATGAGTTTTCTCTCAAGTCTCGGAATTATTCTCAGAACCACCGATCCTTATCTTCAAAGTGACTTATCTTTCTTATTTATCTTGGAGGGGTGTGATTTCCTCCCATTACGCAAATCCCCAAAATTGTCGTCCTCCAATTTTTTCATCATTTTTGTTCTAGGACTTATATCCAATTTCGTTTGAATACCAATTTCATCCTAAATCCGAAACAATCCTATATCATAAGTATGAAGTCTTGGGTTTGTAGCCAAAACAAATAGGATATTTGTTGTGACATAGTAACTTAATATGTGTTTGATTTTTAGTCTGGGAACTCAAATCCAAATTTATTTTGCAATTGAAAGACACAAATGATGCTTGACAATTTTTTGTTAAATTCGAAACGTGAATTATTTTCAAAACAAAACCATAAAACTATTTTCAATTTCATTCGACCAAACTTAATTTTTCTAACTATAATTCAATCACACCAATAGCTGTGGGAACGTGTGCTTCATAATGTGTAAGAAGTCTAGACCAAGTCACTTGATGCAGAAGAAATAGACATACTCAGCCTCAGTGATACTATTATTCCTCTGCCAATTTCTGTTTCTGATCATGGTCAACAAATAAACACAAAATCTCACACTTTCTTAAACTCACCCACATATTCATCCTGATCATGATTCAGGATATGCAAACCAAAGGGAAAGAACAATGGACTTGCGCAACACAGCTGCCAGCAATTCAGACAGTAAATTTAGCAGAAGGATGCTTTGGAAAATAAAGTCAAGTTTTCGGCTTTTAGAATTTGATTACAATCCAACCCTGTTTTGTGAATCATTATTCAAAGCATGGACAAGTCCACAGGACCCAAAACTGTGTTTACGGTTCACGAGAATTTCCCTTTCACTAAACTAAGGTTTCCTTTACGTGGTGAAATAACTACTCACAGCTTGATCTCTACACTTTATTGCAACATTAATAACCGTTTTCCCTTTATTATGTTAATTTTGATTTAGTTATAGACGAACATCAAAACACAAACACAGCGTGATCAATGCAAATATTGTTTAGTTTGGGGATGTCCAACTTTTCTTCAACATAATTGAACTGGAGTAACCGGACAAAAGTAAGACAATAATAAAATGAAACTTTTTGTTGCATCTTAGATCTATCATTGGGTTCCAATCATGAAGTGGATCAAGAGCCTCCAAATCAAATGTAGAGTAGAAAGGTAGCATACACAACCCTGCCAATGGGTATGAAGCAATGTAATAACAAACTTGTACAAAAACATACACATGCTAACCAACCAAATATCCAATTTACAGTGTATAGTTTGTTCAACCAAAGAAGATACTTTTCAAGTTTAATACATTCTTCTTCATTTGACACAAGCCTGGCTGCTGTGAGCAGTTCCTGTAAAAAAAAAAAAAAATCAATGACAGCAAATTTGAGTGGATATGCTACGAAAAAGAAAACTGCCTACAAGGTAATAACCATCATTTATTATTCAGTGAAATTTTTCATAAATGAAAAATCCACTGTAGCCATGCATGAGTGAAATAAAATCAATACAACATTATGAAATTGACATCATTGGTTAATTTTATCCTTGGCATTACAAATTTGGTTCCCAATGTTAGAATCTAAACTGGGCAAGATCAAATTGCCTTATAGTTGCTAAAATGGAACACTAAAATAACTTATAGTTCCCAAATTCAAGAGTAAATTGACCGTAATTATTAAAGTCAACAACTAACTTTGCCTTTTCTTAAGGTTGAGGATTAAAAGGACCAATGATGTCAATTTCATAGACTGAATTGCTAGTTTGATTGTAAAGAAAACGTGATTCAGAGTTAATGAACTTATAGTCTTGGAATAACATTGGGGTTGAGGTTTTTCATATTCCAACCAATTCATTTCTTTGAAGATAATGCAGAAAAAAAAAAAAACGGGGAATACCACTCACAGTTATCAATCGGTGTTACTATTCATTTACAATAGGATTTAATCCAACCGCAATCAATAACAACTTGTATTTAAACTTGAGTAAGGATAAAATGGTAATTGATAAATTGCTGATGCATTCATGCATTACCTGAAGTTAGTAGGGATATAAACATTGCTCTATACTCTCCTTAAGCATCTGTACATACACCAAAAATAAGCAGGATAAATAAGAAAAAAAACTAATCAACTTGTAATAATATACTCCCAACTGAAGTTAATAGGTGAAATCCTACAAGGATTAGGTTATTTCATTATTTGATGGCGTCTCTAAACAGCAAAAAGTATTGATTTTTTTTATTCTTTATGCTAATCTAGAACTAAAAAAGGAATAAGTAGTCTCCTTGACAAAAATAAGCTATATTAAAAAAATAAATACCCTTATTTTGGTTTGTATTTCCTTTTGCCAAGATATTACTTTAGTAACTCTTTCCTTTAAAGCCTCTCAAATATAACATTAGTCTTAGTGTGTATTGGTGAAATTTGTAAGTTCTATATAGGGTATGGCCAGCCTATATGAGTGTTCCCTAGGCCTATAGGTCATGGGAAGTTATCTCCCAATTGAATACCGTTGTGGGAAAAAAAGTAGGTAGCATATGGTGGATAGTTGTAAAGTCCACTTGGAACATATCATGTTCGGATTGGTTTAGTACCTTCAGCATTTAACATGAAGAATTGAATTGTAGTACTCATACATAAGAAAATAGGTGAGCAGTGTTATAAGCCTAACGGATATGTTTTTAACATAAATGGTTAAGGGCAACATATAACGAGTTATATTTTGAATTTGTAAAGCTTCCTTAGGTAAACAACTGTATAGCAATTTTGAATTTGTAAAGCTTCCTAAAGTGTGTATATTTCGAATTCTATTTAGTTATTGCACATGTCATTTTAACCACTTCTGGTTCCTACTGTCTCATAGTCTAGGTAGCAACTTAAAAACCTTAAATAAGGATGTCTCACAGACAGTTGTATTTTCTTATTGCCCAAGTCACTTTAAATTTAGATAAGGAATGGTTTTAAAGGTCATACAAAGCTTTTCTCTTATTTCTGCTGTTGTGTCAACCGGCACGCCAGTTCTCTATATCTGTTTCAGATTTCCTCCTCTATTGCTTCAGCACGGAAGTTACCATGTTTTGATTACAAATCTGGGTCATGGTTTCCCACATTTAAGAAGCTAGAAGTTATTGCTTCCATGTTTTTAAACAAATGGACCAGGTTTCTCACGTTTGTAACGTGTGTGAGTATCAAGAAAAAACCTTGACAGGGAGCTCCGTCGATAATAGAACCTAAACATGAGTCCTGATAATTTGTCCACAAGTATTCATAAGGGCCAAAAAAAAAAAAACTAAATGAACTGAACTTCTTTTATAAACCAGAGTCGACCTACGTATTCCAGTTCTTGGATAAGTTAAATGTATGCTCCTACAAAGTTGACAAACTTGATCATAGTTTATCTGAGAAACTCAAATCATTTTATCTTCTTACAAGTTGTTATTATGAAGAATATTACTCAATCACAATCATAATATCATAGCTACTTTTGACATGTTCACTAATCTCTAGTCAATATGATAACTAAGACAAATACCAAATTTGACTGAAGAAAGTAGCATGCATATCTAAGTAGTATCCAATACTTAATCCTCTCCGTTACCAATGCTACACGAGTGAGATAATTAGTCAAACCAACTATACACTATGCTATGTTACATCATAATACCGAAATTATGATAGTTACGGTGAAACAAATGGATAATAGGATGAAACCAAACCTCTGTGCTCATCGGAAGCATCATGATACACCTCGTGCTCCTCCTCAGGCACAGGCGGAAGCTCCGCCTGTTCCCCAACCAGAACATCGCCGCCGTTACCGTTGCCACTACCGTTGTCGTTCTCCTCGGGGTAACGCACGACCACAACGGGACACACGCAATGGTGCACGCAGTAATCGCTGACACTGCCGAGCCTTCCTTTGGCGGCTCGCTTGGATGCGCCGAAGCCGCGGCTTCCCATGATGACGGCGCTGAGCCCGAGGCGCTCCACTTCCAAACACAGCCTCTCCTTCATGTCGTGGTCCTTCACAATGTGGATCTTGAACGGTATCTGCGCCTCCACCAGCGGCTGCGCCACGTCGCTCGCCTTCGTCGACGTAAAGTTGTCGAAGTCGTCCTCCAGCTTCCGCCGCGACTCCTCGTCGCCGCCGTCGCCGCCAGCGCCGCCCTCCTCCGCCACGCTCAGATCCACCGAGCCCCAGTCCGCGCCGTACAGTACGCTCGTGGGACGCACGTGCAGAAGGATCACCACGTCGCCCGGTCGGAGGTAGTTCTGAACCGCCCACCGCACCGCGTAAGCACTCTCGTCGCTCAGATCCACCGCGATCGCGATTTTCCGTTGCGAACCCGTCATGAGCGCGAACCGTGGGGAGAACGCCGGAAGCGGAGGGTCCGGTGATTGTGGATTCATTGCGAGCGAATAACCGCAGAGAACAAGAAAAGTTGAAGGTCAATGCAAAAGTTATGAAACTTTGGGAAATTGATTTTGAACAATTGATTTATTCACGGTCCTCACGGTTTAAAGACTCTCTGATGAGAGGTTTCTAGAATTTCTTAATTTCTTAGTTATTTTTCCCCTCACTGTCTTCAAGCGTCAGCAGAACTCACTCTGTTCTTTGAAACTGGAAACTTTAGTGTGTGAAAGGGTGCGTTGGTCTTTTGACATTCGTTTATTGTTCTTTTTTGGATTACGTCCCTATTTCTTCCTATCTAATTGGTGATTAGATTATGCTTAGTTATCAATTCACCTGCTAATTCCGCCTAATCTATGTTTCAATATTCACCAATTAATTATAAACCATTCAACTTGGCTCTTTGCCACACACAGAAATCGTATACTAGTATTTAGTGTCAGATAAAGTAATATTCTTTTAATTCTCTTATAATTTTTTATTTTTTAAATCCATTTTAAATTATAAAAAATGAATTACATTTTTGATAGATATTTATGTTGAGGAAGTAATTAATAATTTACGGTTATTTTAAGTGAGAAAAATTAATTTATAAAAGAGGTAGTTGAGGAGGGTAGTTAGAAGGGTGTTAAGGATAGGGTAATTGTCCTTAGCCAGGTTTGTGTTGAGGAGAAATGAAGAGAAAAAGGGTAAGAAAGTGGAAAGAGTTTTGAACAGGGACGTGTCGAAGGGATTTGATTAAAGTGAGGTATCGCAAATGATAAATGGCAGCTTAGGTGAGAAGAGAAGAAACGAAGAGAATCACAGTGCATCAAAGTCTTGGGGTCGATTCTTGTAACATAATGAATGGTGTGTTGCCATGTGGTGCAGCAAATGAACGCTGTTGCTAAATTTCAAAATGTTTTCAATAACAGCTGGTTTTTGTGATGTGTTAATTGAACCTGACTTCTCTGTTACATCCATGGCTAATTGATTCAGCCTTGCTGGATTTGGATTTATAGCAGGGAAGTCATTGTCCAATCAATGCAGGCACTTCAAGAAAACGCTTTATCGTAACCGACTTTTGGATTTTACCGCTTTTAAACATATTTAAATTAAAATAAAAATATGGCTAAGAAATTAATTTTAAATTTAACCAAATTTTACAAAAATAATTTATAAAGTTACGTACGGGAGATCATTAATATATCTTTCACATCAAAATATGTATATAGGATGTTAATGTATAATATGATAATACGAGATAACGATTCAAATAATAAATAGTAAATTTGATTAGGATAAAATTTAACTTATATTATATTAAGAATTAAACCTTAAATATAATTCAATAGGGTGAACAAATTATAAATTTCAGATTAAGATAAATTTTAATACTCAGACTTTTGGTCCTATGATTAAAATATACTAAGCAAATTAAAATGATTACTTTTAGTTATAGATAAAATATGTTTTTTTTTTCTTTTAACTCTCGGTTAAAATTGAAATTAGTTTATTTTTAAAATTTAAATCAATTTAGTATTTTATTTTTAGAAACATTTGAATCTAGTATTTCTTTTAAAGACTTCGATATGTTTTTGTGTAGATGATAATGAGAAAAGAAAAAAAAAAGTGTAGAGAATATCTTTTTTTCAGTTTTTTACTTCCTTTAATATGTTTTTTTTTTTTATGTTTATTTGACGTTTCAAACTCACAATTAGCATTGAAGCGAAAATGTGTCAAACGGTATAAATAATTCAAATATTATAATGAAACATGTTTGAAAACGTCAAATAAACTTAACAAAATTTGATTAATAATACTAAATCTACATTTTTTTAAGTTGGGAGATTAAATTGGACTAAAATTTTAAAGATAAACTAATTCTATTTTTAAGTAAAAATTAAGGAAAAATATATATTTTACCTTTTAATTTTATTCTATTGAGAATTGATGCCATTTTTGTAGTCTTACATAATAAAGTTAATTCTATCACTGTTTTGGACCCTATGCCACCACACAATTATTAACGTAAAACCTACTTTTACTTCTTACTGAAAATAAATAATTATGTACCATTTCACGTTTATATTACCAAAAGAATACTAAAAATCATTTAAAAACATATTGGGCTTCGAAAGTCAAATACCCAATTAAAGCGTTAGTCATGATCCCAATCTTTTGGGTGGGCTTGTTATGACTTCTAATTAAAACTAAACAAAGCTTGACGCACAAATAAAAAATGTCGAATTACTTGTTTTGTATACAACTTTCTGGAACTGATCTTCATAAACATGTTAAATTTACAATTACATTAAATACTAAAAAAGGTTTACTATTTATAACAATCTTACTCCATTACAACAAATTTATTTTTTCATAAAAATGGTTACAATATCTATTGCCAAAAAATTCCTGTTATTATATTAAAAAAATGGTACCGTACCACTGCTTTTTCAAGAATTGATTTAATCCTCATTTCACTCTTAAAGATAAATTTCAGGTTGAGTAACCCATAAAAATAATTAACGAACATACAGTCGTCGAGTGATTGTGTGTTGATATTTTTTAATTTTTAAGAAATTTAATTTAAAATTAATTACACATATATAATTAACTTTTAAAATAGTTATTAAATATAAAATTGAAAAAAATAAATATATAAAAAAGATTTTAAAATAATAATTTAAAATAAAAAAAATTAAAATAACAGTTAAAAATAAATTATTTATAAAATAATTAATTTATAAAATAATTAAAAATAAAATTAATATTATAGATTATTCATAAATAAAAAAGTCGTTTACGGTTTTTTTAATTGTTTTTCTTCTTTCTCCGCATGTTGATTTCTCTTTCGTTCCGCGATATGTTTTTTTTTGTTTGGCAATCGATGCTTAATGTTATGGGCAGTTTAGTTAAATTCATCTTAGAGTAATTGTTAGTTATTTTATTAAATAATTATTTATATGTTTTATTTATGAAGATTAGCTTTAAAATTTAAAGCTCTTTTGGAGCTTGGTTTACAAATTTTTCATGAAAATTTGAAAATATCTAATACTTTATAGTATAAAATTAAATTAAAGCATGACATACTTTTTCTAAATATAAATAAATTACAATTGTTAAATTGTTTGATTATAACGGACAATATAACTATATTCCTTTAATACTTGCCTTTGATTGTTTTGTACTACAATTTTTGAATATTTAAAGTAGGGAGGGTAGAATAATTTCATTTAGTTAATGTTTGGATAGAATATTTTAATGAAGCAATTATTTTTTTAAGAATTTAGATTTTTTTGTAATGAAATGCTTTGTTTGGATAGAGAAATTAAAAAGCATTTTAAATGCAAGCATTTTTTTGAAAGATTTCAATTAGCTAAATTAGTAGAAATTTCAATACCCTCAAAATAGGTGAAATTTGAAAATTTTGTCACTCAACCTCACATTCTAGACGATTCAGACGTACCTGACGACCCGGACGGGCTCGATGACCCGAACGTGCCCGACAACCCGGATGGGCCCGACGACTCGGACGAGCCTGACGACCCAGATGGGCCCGACAACCCGGACATGCCCGACGACCCAGACGGGCCCGATGACCCAGACAAGTTTGACGACCCAAACGGGACCGACGATCCAAACGGGCCCGACTTAGACGGGCCATACAACCCGGACGAGCCCGACGACCTAAGCGGACCCGACGACCCAAACGAGCCTGACGACCCAAACTAGTCCTTCCAAATCATTGAGCACGAAAACCCGGACGAGCCCGACGACTCGGACGTGCCCGACGACCCGGAAGTGCAGGACAGCGCAGACAGGCCCGACAAACCGAACGAGCTCGACGACCCGGGCGGGAACGATGACCCAGACGGGCCCGATGACCCAAACGATCTCGACGATCCAAACAGGCCCGAAGACTCGTACGAACCAGACTATCTGGATGATCCCAACAACCCGGACGGTTTGAAGGGGCCCGTACGTGTTGTCGGGCCCGTTCGAGGCTCAGGCCCATCTAGGTCGTCGGGCTTGTCTGGGTCGTCGGACCCATTCGAGTTGTCGGGCCCGTTCGGGTCCTCGGGCCCATCCTAGTTGTTGGACTCGTCTAGGTCTTCGGGCCCGTCTGGGTCGTTGAACCTGTTTGGGTATTCGGCCCCGTCCGGATTGTCGGGCTCGTTCAGGTCATCGGGCCCGTCTTGATCGTCGAGCCCGTTCGGGTCGTTGGACCCATCTGGAGCATTGGGCCAATGACCTAAACGGGTTGGACCGGGCCATATTGACGAACTTGATGGCACAATCGTGCAGTATGGGCCGTCAGGCCTCTAGATCATCGGGCCACCGAGCCTGTCTGGGCTTCCCAATCGGTCCAACTCGGGTGGGTTGTCGGGTCTAACCAATCCGGTTGCGTAGTTGGGTCTGCCCGACCCATCTGGGTTGTCGAGCATGTTTCCAAATTTATCATGAACTTAAAACATAATTAAGCGTAAAATAAATATTGTTAAAATTAAATTTTATCTCACAATAAATTCAATTTTTTTTCCAAACAAGAAATTGAAATTTCAGGTATTTTAATTTCCTTATCCAAACAAGTTATTTAAAAAATGAATGGAATTTAATTAAGGGCAATTCAAATACAAAGCATTTCAATTTCTAAGCATTGTTTAAATGCTCCATCCAAATACAATGTTAGGGATGTAACATGGAAAGTTTTATATGTTAATGGGTTTAATGTGAATATTAATGGTACAGTAAATGATTGTTCTGATTTAGCTTAATGTGTTGATAATGTGTTGATACATTTAGAGAAAATAAAGGTGAATATGTTAGTGTTTTTTTTAACTTTAATAGGGGTGCGAACTTTTATTTATACTAAGTTTATAGGGGACATTTATGTTTTGGAGCATGCTTGGATGTAGGATTTAGGATTTTAGAGGTTTTGGTTGGAGAATAATTTTTTTCAGTATGTCATGGTTTTTTGGATCAATAAGTGATTCCTTGGAATCTTAGGAGGAGATGACGTCAATGTTTGCATTTTTGTAAATATATAGTTCAAAATTTTTCATGTTTTTCTTGAGGACAATTATTGTGTTGATAAGTTAGCTAATTTAACTTTGATTTATAAAGAATAATACAAGTGGTTTAATTTTTTACTTCCAAATATTTATTTAAATTTTTTTCTTAATTGATATCATTTGTTTATGTTTCGTGAATTATAATTTTTATAATAAATTTAGTGTGATCTCCGATATTTTATATTATTTTACTTTTTTTCTTTCAATAAATTTCCATTCAAGATGCCCACCATAATATTTATAATTATGCAATTAAATATATACCTTGTATGTAAGATCACATTAAATTTTTTTATAGCTTATTTTCTCTTTTTATTTATTTTTTATTGCTTTTGTTATTACCGGTGGGATTCTTATCCTCTGTAACATATACAACTATCTGAGCTTGAGTCCATTTAAATCTAATTTCTAACTTTCTATCACATTGATATGACATTCTAGTCTCACACTCATTAACGGTGAATCAAATCAATCAATTAGTTGGTACTGTTTACTTATAGTTTTAGTAATTAACTAGTATGAGATTCGTGTTTACGCAAAGGTCGTTTTTTTTTTATAATTTAGATTAAAAAATTAATATTTTTATTGTTATATTTGAATAAATTATTTATTTATATTATTATATTTTATTATTACAATTACATATATGATATTTAAATAATAAAATAAAAATTAAATAATTAATTACTATTATTTTTTATAATTAGTTAATTAAGAGTACATGGAAGCTAATGTAATGTTAAAATTTTAAATAGAAGAACATTTAGTTATAGTGAAATTAAAACAATAATAATATTGGAAGGTTTTGACATATGGAATAAGAAAAAAGAAGTTAAACTTAAATTATTTTGAATAAAGAGTAACATTCAAATATGAATAAAGCAAAAACATACTGTGAAATGTAATCTTATTAAAAATTTAACATGAATTCAAGGTTAAAGTTAAAAAAGAAATACATAAGATATTGCTATCAATATAGACATTGACTCTAAGTTAATTGTTTGATTTGTATGCACATATTTTATGATCAGAGTGATTAGTTATAATATTATATTAAAATAAAATCTATATGTGCATAAAATGTGAGTATATTATGAACTTTGATCCCGTGCAAAAATATTGTCCACACATGAAGAGTCAACTTAAAAAAATGAAAAAATGTAAATATATTGTGAGATGATATGGTCATTATTAAAAAAAGTAAGAGTAACCTGGAATTGATGTTAAAAATTTTAAACAAAAATACATGTAGGTATCGTTATCAACATAGACATTGAATTTATAATAAAAGTTAAACATAATACAATTTTTTTTTATAATTTAGATTAAGAAAATTAATATTGTTATTTTTATATATGAATAAGTTATTTATTTATATTATTATATTTAAATAATAAAATAAATAATATTTTTAATATTATTATTAGCATTTAAATAATTACATGTATAATCATGTGTCATGAAAACTGCAGGATCATTTTTGGTGGATGAATTTTCTTTCAGAGGAAGAGAATGAAAAATGGAAGAGAAATTCACATTAATAACATGCATTGCAAATTGTTGCATAACGATTCTCAATTGTAACAGTTTAGTTTTTTAAACAGCATTTGCAAGAGTTTCAATTAAAAATATAATAAAACTCTAATTTGCTACCTCTACTTTTGTGCGAAATTCTAATACGCATTCACACACATGACAATCTGCTCTATGAGGTGACTCAATATTCCTGTCCATTCTCACAAATGCAAATACCTGAAAGAAAATTAATCCAGCTCAATGCAGATAATGAAATTAAACCTTACATATGTGCAGTGTCTCACAAGTTATCAACATAAGTTGAGGGACAGAATGGAAAAGAAACAATGGACAGTTATCATAGTGACTGACCTCTTCGCCACAATTTGGACACGCACCTTTTAGTGCCACCAAATCATTCCTCCACAGGCCTTGAAGTACCTTAACTGTGAAAGGACAGTTAATTGAATACAGATGTAGAAGTAGTGACAAATTGACAATATCATCAATATTTGAATATTTTGAGGTATACAATGAAATTTTCCTATAAGGAATTCATAATTGAAGGGAAAAAGCATAAGATATTGAAGGGAAAAAGCAGAAAAAAAGGGTTTTTACCTGAAGCTGAAGCAATAGGGTAGCCGATGATAACACCCAGCCCAAGGAAAATAAAGTTGTTCAGCAAAGCCAGAAACCCTACTCCAAGTGTTTGGCTACCAAGTGATACGCCTGAATCGAATGCATTTTGATAAGCCATGCCAACAGTGTATGATATGGGCCCAACACAGGCTAAACTGCCAAATGCAAGGAACATGACCCATGTGCTTGCTAAAGCAAAAACCATAGAAATATCTTCCTGCCCTACGACCACATCTTTCAATATTGTAGAGAAGAAACCAAGAAGAAAGGAACACAAGGCAGGGAGCCCTATGCATTCTAGCCAGATAAACATATAGCAAGCTACAGACATTCAATAGAATAGAAATACAACAATCATATCACACACAAATAGAAATTCATGAGCCACTTAGTAACATGTTTGAATGAGTGAAAAGGAAAAGGAAGAAGAGACAAATAGCAATGCATTTTTTTTTATTTGGTTGAAAAGAAAAACTAAATATTATCTTTTTAAATGTAGGAGTTATTTGTGTGTCATCTTATAAGTTACCAACAAATTCTTCTTATTATTAATATTATTAATTATAACACTTAGTAATCACAGTGACCAATACGTAAAGATTTCTTTAAACAATGACTATTAAAATTTATCTTAAATGATTCTGTTATATAAGAGTGAAAGGCATAATAAAGAGATAGTGCAACAAAAACTATGTTAGTACTTGTGTTATGCAGAATAAAGAGATAGTGCAACAAAAACTGTACCTTTAAAATAAAAAAGTCTTTTACAATTGCCCTTGTAATTGATTGAGCCAGCCACAAAATAAAGGGAATGGCTGCAAACCAAGTTAGAATAAAACTATATGGCTTTGGAATCTACACTTAACAATTCACGACATTAGCTAAATCATTGAAGGTGTAACAATATATATAAGAAAAGAATGGAAGAAACCAAAACAAATCAAAAACTTAAGCAGGATGAAGCTCTCACACACAGAAAAAATGAGAGTTACTCACAATCCAAGTGCAACCACAGTAGCTGGGGCGTTCAGCAGGAACATCTTCAAGTAGTCAACAGACAGGTCACTGTAGACCTGTAAAATGATTCCAATTAGTAATTAAGGAATTAAAATATCTAACTTTTTAACTGATCTCTGTCTAAGGTTCAATGTTCAGAGAATGATTGATTCCCTTCCAATTTTTTATTTAAGAAAAAAAATCACAACCATAACTCGGCATTGCCTAGCAATTAATTTCTCCTTGAAATCTGTTATGAAAATTACATTATAGAAACAACTGGGAGATGCTCATTCATTTCCTCTGTTTTCTTCAAGTGCACAAGAGATCAACTTTTAGAAAACATAGATATACTCAGACAGAGTACATTCATACTCCAATGAATCAAAATACAAACAAATTTAAGAACAGAACAGACAACAGAATTTTAAAATAGTAAACGGACAAGGACTTAATTTTTCTATCCTTCCATCTTCAATCCAATTCAATTTTCAAACCAATCTCTTCCCTTACTTTCTTTCCCTTGTATAAAACAGAAGGAAAGCAGAAAATTGCAAATACATACTACAACACTTTATTCTAAACTACTGAGAGTGTGATAAAAAATTAGCGACCAAGATTTGAGATCACAACCCATCAGAGACAGGTGACAAAAGAAAATAAAATCACCTTTGCATCAGCAAATGTGGATTGCCTCCTGATACTGCACTTAGGATACTTGACAACAGACTTCGAACCAAGACAACAGAAACTGCCAATCCAATAGAAGCTAGATGGAATTTCGTCATACACAAGACAAGCAACATAAAATTAGAGTTAGCATATATACTTTGTTTTGTGAGTAATTTAACAGAGTTTGGTAGCATCAGCAATAGAGTTTCCCTTCTATAAACAACACTTACATCATTCTCTTTTTCTCTTCCCTGTAATTCCTATACCTTAAAAATGAAATGTACACTAATAATTTTATAGAACCCAAAAAACCATAAAAAATGTGACAAAAAAAAGAAACGCAAACACACATGTCCCAAATTCTAAAATCTCACCATATCTAGAACCAAAGGTGCAACCCTCCTCCTTCAAACTTATTTGGCAGACCAAAACAATGCATGTCATCTAACACCAGTAAAGCACACATCCTCGAAATTGAGGTCAAGTCAAAATCATTTGAGAATGATGCATTAAGTGTAGGGACATCCTTTAAGGTCGACTGTTCTGAGAACCCTCCTCTAGCAATTGTGATAACACCTAGTCAAGATGAAATTAAATAGAAAAAATGTTCAACATTTTCTGATAACACAACTAACCTGATTCACCATCCCAACCATGCATTTAAAAACAATGACTAAGCCATTCTAAGCAAGAGTGAAAACCGAGGACCACCACTCTCAACAATTCACATACTTTGTTATTCATGCTTCTAAAGATAAACTTTTCAATTAATAAGAACAATACCAACTATATCCAAAAAAAGCAAAAGTGACCATTTATGTCTCGTTTCTTATTTTATTTATTCGTACAGATCAAGGGGAAATACATTACGTTTAACCTCAGAAAAAGTAACAGATCGAAGCAATGCATGGTTGGGGGATTCTATGTCATCTGGGGTCATGAATCACAACATGATTCTGGAATGCTTCCAACAAACCAATGCTTTCTTCCTTCATGAAAACCATCGCTCCTTCACCACATAATAAGAAAAGAAGATACAATACAACTTTTAAAGTCTAAGGCTCCACTTCATTTTGTGAAGAAACATTCATACAATGAAAGCAAATACATGCCTAGTAATTTCAAAGTGAAAAACTAAAATCTCATGTTATTCATATTAGAAAGAAACTACCATGGTCATGTTTAACAGTGCAGCCTGGTTTGTTATTAGTCCCAAGTAGTCTAGTTACCTTCTCATCCAAGTTCCAACACGCGGCATCATTTGGATCTTTGGTTGGGAGTCAACACTGAAGTTGGCCAAACATAACCCCCTTGCTATCAATTATTGGCATTGCTTTCATCTTCCTCATTAGATGTTTAAAGTTTAGCAGACCATGTTTGCTATGAAACATACATCCTGCAATTTCAGCCACAGTTGTGTGTTATAAGTGTATTACATTGACAAAAATATGTAACCTCAATAGTAGTTTAGAATCAATGTTCTAACATTACAAAATCATTCGTAGATTATAATTTTTCCAATTGGTAAATTACATAATTAGATATTGCGAAGGTAAAGATAAATCATGTTTACATACCAGTTGGAAACGGTGCAAATGATTTAACACATCTTGCTTTTATAAGTTCTAGATTTTCAAAAGTCATTACCATTCCATCATCTGCAACACCCAGTAGAATCAATTTGGCCATTGGAACCCTGATCAAACACAAACAATGTGGGTAAAAACTTTTCTATTTCCAACATCCTTTTCTTTCGTAAAAACTTTTAAATGAGAAAAATAGAAAATGAAAAATAAATTAACTCACATAAACCAATATTCAAATACCACTAAATCTGTAAAATTAACTTTACAGAACCAAACAAATCCTGAACTTACCGTTTATCAACAACGTATCAACAAAATCCTAGAAGAAAAAAAAATTTGAAAACCACCAAAAGAAGATTAAAAGGAAGAGACAAACTAACAAAGAGAAATAACAGTACCATCCTGAACACCACCATCATCGGAGCCAATGCCTATCCATGTCGTCGTCCTCGTTATATATCACGACTCTCTTTGATACGTAGAACTTCTTCAAAAAAAAAATCTAAAACACCATGAAATAAGTTCAGATAGGAAAATAAAACCTAAAAAACCTATAAACAAAATAAAGCTTAACAGGAAGAAGAAAATCCATCATAGTTGCTCCACCATGAAAGATCTTCACATGCTTGTATGAAGTTTAGTTACTTTCTCAGTGTCGGAAAGTGGGATTCATTCGTTGAGAGCTATGGATTATAGAAATGAACCACTTCATGTTGGTGGGTTGGCTTACCAGAAAGGTATGATTTTTCCCACAATTACTCCATCACAGTCATTTAAAATATGGTCTTTCGAAATAAAGGTTGGCGCTCAAAATTGGTGCACATATCCAACTGACGTAAAGTTCATCAGTGATGTAACATCTATCAACTCAACTCAGAGTACTCCCTCCTTTCACCAATCTTAGAAGCGGGAAAGTCTAAATGACTATTTAACTCAAATGCTTAAATGAAAAGGAGGTTGAGAGAAGGGTTAAAATAGTATTTTCCTGATCACACATGAAAGACCGGAGAAAACATTTCAAAAACAGAGCTAATTGACGAAAAAACCTGATAAATGGACACGTGTCAATTATTGAAAATGGGGTATTTTGGTATTTTCCAGAGGTGTTTGTTTTCATATATTTTAGATATAGAAGAAGAAACAATGTACTATGTGATTTTTCATAGTCAATTTTTAATTGTAACTTGATTATCATAATTCTTTTAGTAATTATGTCTCTCAACTTTATGATAAATTATTTTTTAGTCTTAAACTTATTTTTTAAATAGGTATATTAATAAAAAACAAAAGAATAAATTTATTTTTTAAAATTGATAGAGAAACTACTTGTGAAGATGAAAACATGATAATATGGCTATTTATCATGTAACAATGAAATGAAAGCTTGTGAATATTTTTTGAATCAAATGTATGTTAATAAAACGAAAGATGAATATTTTGCTGATAATATGATTATTTACATCGAAAAAAGTTAACTGAAAAATCTAAATATAATTCAATTACCATGAGTTCAAAAATATGAAAAAACGATAGACATTCCTTTAGATTGTGTAATTTCTTAATATATATGTACTAGATCATGTATTCATTTTTATTGAATTAGTCACAATAATATTAAATATATAAATTTTGAGTATATTATTTTGGCTCCCAAAAATTTTGGTGAAGATCCGCCATTGCTTTGTAGATTCTATTGGTAGATTCTATTGAGCCACAAAAACTAGTCAATGTGTTTGGGGAAAACTTTCTAAACAATATTATATTATAAATATAATAAAAAAATTATAAATATAATAAAAAAAATGGAAATTCAAATATATAAAATATATGTCTAATTAGAGATAAACTTAATTTTAATTTACCACAAAATGTCTTTCACATAAAATTCTATAAGAATGAAAAACTATACTAATTCTATGGCAGTTCCAACAAAGCACAGGTCTATATCAAAAAAACTTATTTGGAACACTTTATGGAAAAAGAAGGGATATTTTACCGCATTAAAAGCTTTTTCATTAGGGCAATCTATTTTTACGTAGTCAATGTTTAATGTAGAAGTAAAAACAATGGTAACAATTACGAAAATGATAAGGATGGGATTAGAGCTTCCAAGTGAAAAAAAAATTCAACTCGATCCGATCCACCATGAATTAGTGAGTTAAAAAAGTTGGCTTTTGAACTCAATTAAAAAAAATACAATTTTTTTATTTTTCTTTTGAGTCAAAATTAGATTATAAAATACAAATTATCTTGTTAACTAAAAAACAAAATAGAACGTAACATGACCCAAATACAAAGCAACTTAACAAAAAATAAATATGTGACCCTTTATTTGCGGGTTGGTAGGTTCTAGGTGAGCCGGATCAAAAATTAACCCGTATTGAAATTTGTAAAAAAATTTCAAACCTACCTAGCTCGAATCTATGATGACCCGGATTAACAAGCAAGTTCCAACCCATTTTTACATCTATGTATCTAGGGATACATAGAGAGTAACTTGAACATAATTGAGAAGACACGAAAACCCTAAAATAGAAATGTAACATTAGCACAAAAAATTGTGTCTAGGAAAGCTCTTAAATGGATAAAAACTAGGATGTCACTTAGATAACGTGGGAGGATATGTAAGAAAAGACCCTGGGAATCAATCCCGATTCCCCTCTCAGATGAAACACTGCGGAATTCACACTTCTTCTCAGACTCTGGCATCGACTCCCAAACCGTCTGAAATTCATTGCGTGATCAAAGTTCTTGAACACATTCACATCTCGCTCTCTGCAACCTAAGCTATCAGCCAAGCCTTTATTATGTTGCAGATACCATCTCTTGTCCCATTCCAAGTTCCCCACATTCTTGTACAGCATCGAAATTATGATGCCTGTTCGTATAGCAATCTGTTTTGCCTCTGGGACATGGTGCAGTAATACACTCTCCTCAACATCATCTGGGTATGTGTATGTAGTTATTACTATCCCTAGTTCACGCATATCCCTAACCATATCATTATGTATCCCATGCAACACACACGACACTGCTGCTACGTAATACAGAGAGCTTTCATCCTCATCTCACTACAAGAAAATGCTTCATTAGTAACCAATTTTAGTGATCAAAAGTTGTTAGTTACTATAATTACTAATTTAGATATAGTAAAAAAATCTTGGATTACTAAAATAGTTACTATTACGAATAAAAAATTATAATTGGTCACTAAATTGGGTTTTTAAAACTAACTACCATAGTTTTGGCTACCAAAGAAAACTGGTCACTAAAATTTAGCTACCTAAGTTTTGGCTACCAAAATAACTTAGATACTAAATTGCTCTCGCTCTCTAAGTAATTAGTGACAAATTTAGTGACCAATTATAATTTTTTATTTATATTAGTGACTACTTTATTAATCAATAAATTTTAATTTTGTAAATTGGTATCTAAATTGGTCACTATAGTGACTAACAACTTTTGGTCACTAAAATTGGTTACTAATAAGTCATTTTCTTGTATTGTCTTTCTTTTGACAACTCATCCCCTTCATCATATTCACCATGTACGCCTGGTAATTGTGTTTGGCATTAATGACAGCATCATTTGTAACCTTCTGAACATACAAGCGTAGGTTTTTATGAATTGGAATTCCAGATAAAGACAACCTCGTCTCTGGTTTATTCATGCTTAGAGAACTTTGTGAAGATGGATTAGATGGAAAACAAGGAGTGCTTTCATATTTATATTAATAATTAAGGAGAAGGGAATGTGAATGGACTGCTCTGGACTTGTTCAAAGATAAATATAGTTCTGTTACAACAACAATTTTACCTTGCAAATCAAAGGATTATGTAACAAATTCTTTCTGTTTCCGATAAAAACTAATTTAAATTTCGGAAAATAATTTTAAATCAAATATAATTATTGATTTAAATAATAATAAAATAATACTTACAATAGTATTATTAATTAACGATTGAAGATAATGTTTGAATACAATACAAATCTTTATTCAAATAATAATAACATTAAAGAAATAAGATAAAACAAAATATAATATTAAAATTAATTGCATTAAACTTGTGGGATCAATTTGGTATCTGATTTATTAAATTATCTTTAGCTCCATACTTTTCATTGATGTCGTGTAAATTGATAATGGAAGAGTTCACATGCACCTTTTCATTGATTTGTTGATACCGAAAAACTCGCATATCAAATTACCATTTTGTTGATATTATAAGTGAATATTTATATATATTATAACCAATTTCTTAATATAATTATATATCTTGATTATATAAATTGTAACTGAATGATAAGTGTACCGAAAATAGTTTGGGATGTTTTTAAATGATTAAAATATAAAATTCTAAATTACACGTTGATAAATATTTAGGCCACTAATAAAATGATTAGGCAATTAAAAGGTTAACATGAATATTGGCATTTAGTTGAGATCAAAGCAGGCAAAATCTATTTTTAAATATATAAATAAATGACAATTATAATGTATATATTATTTGTTATTACGTACGTATTTATTTCTTGTACGACTTGTATTAGAGTTTCATTGCAAATATACCTATCCACCGATTTAAACATTTATTATTAATGGAAAAATCACATTTTCAATGATAAATTACACCGATGATTTAAATTCATCTAATAGATTTCGATTTAAAAAAAATGAAATATTTTAAAATGTGATAATATTTTTGAAATTATTTGTATAACTATAAACTTTGATTTTAAAATAATCAAAGCATAATTATCGAAATTTATAATGACGCGATGATATTTTTTAAAATATTGCATAATTATTGACTTCGGTAAAGAATCGAAGCTAAGAGTTGTATAAATATTTTAAAAAATGTCATTAATCTAGAAGTGAAGCATATACTCATTTGTAAAAGATAAATTTATGAGTTTTTACAACCCGTGAAAGGTCATGTTGCATAATGCCATTGCATTCTTATCCTTTGTCGCTGAAATTTCACATTTTCCTCCATTATAGTCTTCGTTGAGGTTCATTTTTGTTTTTATTATCGTTTATCTTTCTTCTTATTTCTCGTTTATCTTTTTTTTTTTCATTTTTGTTTTTCTCTTCTTTCTCCTAACGTTTTTCTTCTCATTTTAGTGTCATCGCTGCATTATAATGGTCATTGTCATCTTTTTGTGTTGAGACGTCCCAACATTATAGATTCGTGTTGGTCTTGATATGTTACGTTTGGAACGTCACATCGTTATTGTTGTCTTAGTCTCTCGCTCTTGCCTTTGACAGAAACCTATTGTTTTAATTTTTTATTTTATACTTTGATTGTCTTACCAACTAAAGCCTATTTTTGAAGTATAGACTTCGATTGAGAACTCAAGTCTAAACCCGATGTATAATTTGACAAAAAAAATGGGTTTGCAGAGGTGATTCCATCAATTGTTCTCACAACAGATGTAATATATATCTTTTATATTGGTTATTTATGCACTTTTATTTCATTTTCTCTCTCACTAATGCTTCTTCATTTCTCTCTTTTCTTCGCAATGTATTATATTATTGTTCAGTCTTTTCTGAAAATAACAATTAATATTAATTTGAATTATTATATGTACAATTTTTTAATACTATTCTATTATTTATTATTAATATTATTGTTATTAAAATTTTAATTCAAATTTAGTACATAATATTTATCATTTTTTATATATTATTAAATATTAAATTTCTTTATAAAAAGATCTGCACTCATTTAACTCCATCTGCCTAAATTTGCATTAAAAAAAAAATCTCAGAACAAGTTTTGAATGATTTTTTTCATTAATGTTGTCCAACAATACTTGTTCCAACAAAACAATAATCACCTGTCATTGACTATCATTCAAATAAAATCTTGGCTTACTCGTTTTTTATATGACATTTCACATTCGATAATCATATATATATATATATATATATATATAAGCTCTAATATTGCATAATTATACAACCTTAATATTTAAAAATGTATAATTAGTCACAACATACCCACTTTCGTCTCTTCGTATAAGGTGACGCTTGAAGTGGGAAATGTCTTGCAATTTTAGTCATTCGTTTTCAAACAAAAAACCCAAAACCTCACGATCCCAACAACAAATCATGCAATCAACAAAAAAAAAAATATTGCTTTGCACAATGCAATCTAAAATAAATGCCAATGTGATGTCAATTGAAGCTTCAATTTTGTCCATAACATGCGAACTTCTCCAAATTCAGCAAACCTTCTTCCCCCTCTTCACTAACGTATGCAGAGAAATGTACCCAATTCTATAACTTTTTCTTTATTTTGATTTTTGTCTTATGTTGCATTGTTTCACATCACATTGGGATGAAAGTGAGCGTATTACCACTAATTATACCTATTTAAAAATCTACGTCGTAGTTAAGTTAAGTCACTTTATAAATTTACACTGTACGGATAGAAATACTGGTGAAAGGCCATTTTAAAAGTAGATGTAAAAACAATAGTAACAATTACGAATTATTATTTGGTAGTTAATTTATAGAGGCAAAAGCAATGTAAACTAATGTTGAGGATAGATGATAAGGATGGGATGCATAGAGAGTTTGTTCAACATAATTCAAAAGACACGAAAAGCTTACAATAGAAATGTATTATTAGCACATAAAATTGTTACTAGGAAAGCTCTTAAATGGATAAAAAACTAGGATGCAACTTAGTCCTCTTCTTCTTCACGAAAACCTTTTGATGCTGGGAAGCGTCGAATGTTACCTTCTACACTGCTCAAAACAGGTGGGTGGATATGTAAGAAAAGACCTTGGGAATCAATCCCGATTCACCTCTCAGACCAACCACTGCGGACTTAACACTTCTTCTGATACTCTTGCATGGACTCCCAAAACGTATCAAATCCCATGCGTGATAAAACTCCCTGAACACCTTCACATCTCGCCCACTGTAACCTACGGTACTAGCCAAATCTTTAGTTTTCTGTTCCACATACAATTCAGGACTCAATACAGGGAAGACATCCCTGCACATAAAGAAAATGATGATGCCTGTTGCTATAGCAATCTCTTTTGGGTCTGGGATTTGGTGCAGTAATACACTCTCATCAACATCATCTGGGTATGTGTATGTAGTTATTCCTATCCCTAGTTCACCCATATCCCTTACGATATCATTATGCATCCCTCGCAACACACACGAAACTGCTGCTATGTAATACAGACAGCGTTGATCCTCATCTTTCTCTTCACGACTCATCCCCTTCTTCATATTCACCATGAACGCCTGGTAATTGTATTTGGCATTAATGGCAGCATCATTTGTAACCTTCGGAACATACATGCGTAGGTTCTTATGAATTGGAGTTTCAGATAAAGACAACCCCGTCTTTGGTTTAGTCATGCTTAGAGAACTTTGTGAAGATGGATTAGATGGAAAACAAGGGGTGCTTTCATATTTATATTCATAATTAAGGAGAAGGGAATGTGAATGGGTGCTTTCATATTTCATATTAATAATTCCTTCAGTTACAACAATCTTACCTTGCGAATCAAAGGATTTGTGTAACAAATTATTTCTGTTTCCAATAAAAACTGATTTTAATTTCCAAAAATAATAATTTTAAATAAAATATAATTATTGATTTAAATAATATTAATAATAATAGTTCAATATCATTACTAATTAACGATTGAAGAAAATGTTTGAATACAATACAAATCTTTATTAAAATAAAATAACATTAAAGAAATATGATAAAACAAAATATAATTAATGATTAAATAATTATATGCATTATTGAAGAAAATTATTACAATGATAATTATATTAATAATTAAGAAACAACATACATCAGGAAGTAATTAGGAAGTAATTCTTGATAGGATTATCAAGATCTTTATATCATAGGATTTAGAATTATTGAGGAATACTTATAATTCTTATAAAAATCTTTGATATAGTAGAAATCTTCTAGCTAAAGTTGTTAGAAGAAGACTTAACTTAAGTAAAAGTAAATTCGTGTAGAATTGAAACAAAATAAAATCTATTGTCTCCTATTTATTTTCTTATCTTTTTTATAAACATTCAAGGATTAAAGGTCGAGCATCACATTAATTCTTTTTCAACTGATTAAAGAAAGTTTTTGAAAGTTATTCTTGAACCAAATAGTAAAATTTTTGTCCCAATCAATTTATCCCTGTGATTGTAAATATTAGTCTCATCTATTCTAACGTTAAATTCATTTAAAAAGTTAAATTATTTATCGTAACATATATATATATATATATATATATATAATAAATTTTTACACAAATAATTTATTTCTTCAATTAGTTTAAAACACAATGTATTATATTATTGTTCGGTCCTTTCTGAAAATAACAATTAATATTAATTTGAATTATTATATATACAATTTTTTAATACTATTCTATTATTTATTATCAATATTATTGTTAATATAATTTTAATTCAAATATAATACATAATATTAATTATTTTTTGATATATTATTAGATGTTAAATTTCTTTATAAAAGGATTTGTACTCATTAAGTCCATTGCACCTAAATTTGCATTTAAAAAGAAAAAAAAATTCAAAATAAGTTTTGAATGATTTTTTCATTAACTCTATGTTGTCGAACAACACTTTGTATGGAATACAATCCGGTTTGTTCTAACAAGAAAAATGATATATTAGTAACCAAAAAGTGACCATTTTTCTCACAACGTGACGTGACAACTCTTTTTTTATTTTATTAAATATTTAATGAAACTACAATAGAAACCAAAAAACCATCAAAGGAAAAGAAAAACAGTTTTGTGGAAATTTTCTCTCTTCAATTGTCTTCTTTCATATACAAATAGCATATTGTGGATTTGCACTTATTTTGGCAGTGGTTTGTACATGTGTTTCCGCACTTCATTTATTCATAAAATTAACCTTTCATGTACAACATAAATGGTAGAAGGGTCAGGTGTTATGAAATGATTTAATAAAATTATTACAATGATAAAGTGGAAATCACATGGGTAAGCAAGAATATTGCACATTGGAAATCAAGACCAAATATGGACACATTTATTTTTCTTTTCCAAAACACGAGGGGCCAATTGCACTTACCTGAATGAATAGAAGTATGAACATTTAAGTTTACAACATAAAAAAAAGGCATGAAAGTGTCAGTACTGAAATTATTGAAGAAAGAAAAATTTATGTAGAAAGCATTGCACGCAGGTTAACAATTATTAACTCACATGTTGACATATACTTAGGGATGGATTCATATATTGTTGTGGATTTTAGTATGAGAAAATTTCATTCCTTGACTGACTGACCCACATATACTAACCACTGCTGATCAAGAGAGTGAATATTACAAGAGTTTTTGTAAATCCTTTCACACATGTTCAAAACCTATACCACAAGTTAGCATTTATATAAGAAGTAGAAATTGATGATTTAATCTTTAAACAGACACTGAAGGCATGACAGTGACATTTCAGAAATTAGCCAAGCATGAAATAATATTCAGTTTTTTAAGTTAAATTACAAAGAAGGTTCGTGTCCGTCAAGAATATTCTTTTTGTTAATGTTGTGATGGATAAAGACATTTGGTTTTACTTTTAGTACTCATATATCATTGTTGACTTATCCCTTTACTGTTTTTCATATGTAAATATGTGTTAATATCTAAAAACACTGTTGGATCCTTAAAGCTTTGTAAATGACTAAATTTATAAAGCCATTTATAATGCGATAGAAAAATAGTTTTCCAATTTTCATAATTCTGAGAGTGCAAAAAACAGATTGGAGCGTTCTTTTGGGAGTATTAATCAATTTTAACTACTTCATCAAGATTTGTTCAAAGATTGATTGGTGGAAGAATGTTCTTGTTTGACTTAGGATGAACATGTAAATTCGGCTTGATTTACATTATTCGTTCCTTAGCTTTTGTTATTGACTTACAATTCGTGTATCAATGTTTAGGTGATGATCTTCTTGATACAATTGTGTGTAGTATTGCATTAGGAAGTAATTCTTGATAGGGTTATCAAGATCTTAATATCTTAGGGTTTAGAATTATTAAGAAATACTTATAATTTTTGTAAAAGTCTTTGATATAATAGAAACTTTCTAGTTCGGGTTGCTAGAAAAAGACTAGCCGTAAATTCGTGTAGAATCAAATCACAATAAAATCTATTGTCTGTTATTTATTTCCCAATGGACAGTCCCAAAATTCTTTTTCAGCATTCCTAATTGTTTTAGCCGCAACAACACATTGGTCTTTCACCCAACTACCTATACAATAGAGGAGGAAAAGCTGTGTTGTCGTGAATCCCGCGAAGAATATGAACACCCTTATTTGCGAGACATTGCAAAATTCAACAACAAGCACCAACTCGGGATGGATGAAGAACAGACTAAAAACCAAAGGAAGAAGATGACAAACAATCAACCTTGGACACTGCAGAAGACAGGTGGGGGATATGTAAGAAAAGACCTTGGGAATCAATCCCGATTCACCTCTCAGACTAAACACTGCGGACTCCACACTTGTTCCGATTCTCTGGCATTGACGCCCAAAACGTATCAAATTCAATGCGTGATCAAAGTTCCTGAACACCTTCGCATCTCCCACACTGTAACCTACAGTATCAGCCGACGCTTTAGTTTTCTCTGCCACATACACTTCGTTTTCCCATTTGTAGTTCTCCGGTTTCTTGCAGAGCATCAAAATGATGATGCCTGTTGCTATAGCCATCTTGGTGCAGTAATACACTCTCCTCACCATCATCTGGGTATGTGTATGTAGTTATTCCTATCCCTTACGATATCATTATGCATCCCATGCAACACACACGAAACTGCTGCCATGTAATACAGAGACCGTTGATCCTCATCTTTCTCTTCACAACTCATCCCCTTCATCAATTGGAGTTGCAGATAAAGACAACCTCGTCTCTGGTTTAGTCATTCTTAGAGAACTTTCATATTTATATTCATAATTAAGGAGAAGGGAATGTGAATGGGTGCTTTCATATTTCATATTAATAATTCCCTTCGCTTCCAACAATCTCTTACCTTGGAAATCAAAGGATTAGTGTAACAGATACTTTCTGTTTCCAATAAAAACTAATTTTAATTTCCAAATATAATAATACAAAAATAATTTTAAATAAAATACAATCATTGATTTAAATAGTATTAATATTAATAATAATAATAATTACAATAGTATTCCTAATTAACGATCGAAGAAAATGTTTTAATATAATATAAATCTTTATTAAAATAATAATATATAACATTTAAGAAATAAGATAAAACAAAATATAATTGATGATTACATAATTATAATATTAAAATTAATTGCATTAATAATTTAATAATTCAAAAACGTTAATATAAAATATAATTATTGAAGAAAATTATTACAATGATAATTATATTAATAATTAAGAAACCACATATATTACATTAATTGTTATTTGAACGGATGTAACATTTATTTTTTCTCTTTTCTTTTATGTTTTAGTGGTTCTGCATTGTCTAACACCGGCCATTGTCAAGCAACAAGCTTCGTGCACAAGTACCACCAGGCACTAAGAATGCCTGCTGATATTTAATATTAATTATTTTGTAGTGTGTAATATTAATTAATCACACTCAAAATTTATAAAATTTAAATATTTATAAAAAATCAGACTCAAAATTTCAATTGGAATCCAAATTGTCTTTCAAATCCAATTTCAATTGTAATTCCAAATTCAATATGAATGTCACAACTCCTAATCAGCTTAATTCCATTTCAAAACTCAAATTCAATAACAACACACACTAATCAATTGGATTCCAAATCAAAATGTCATTTCAATACAATGGTTATGAACTCCAATTGTAGTGTGAGAACTGTTGATTAACCTTAATTATGAATTTAAATTTAAAATGAAAATTTAATTTCAATGATAGAAGTATTTATCTAGTTTATAATTTCAATTCCAAAACACTTCAAAATTATAGTAATCAGGCAATTGATTAGTGCAATGTACCATTACTTGCATCAACAATTCTAAAAGTATGATGCTCTAAGAAAAATACTCAGTTGAGATAGGAAATGTATAAAAAGTGAAGATATAAAGAAAAATGACTCATTGAAATATGAAATGTATAAAAAGTGAAGATGAAGATATAAATCTTATTTTATGTTTTCTACTGTATTTATATTTTATGTTTGTTATTTATCAGTTTGGCATCGGTTACACCAACGTTTAAATCTTATTATTTAATTCATTTTATATAACGATCTTAATTAATTATATTTAGGTTTTAGTGTAGATATAATTATTTATATTCCAAGACAATTTTCAACAGCTGCTCCTCTCAGAATCATTATTAAAAGTTGTAAGAAATTTAATAATACAGTTATTATGGAGTAGTGGAGAGACGTGAAATCATCACGCATGATAAATTATCATTAGGATGTAATCATGATTAGTCCATCCTTCTTCTCATTTCTGTCTTCCTCCATTTATTTTTCTCTTTTTACTTCACCGTTTCGTATTTGGCTACTTACGCAGCAACGATCACTGTCATTATTCTTACATTTTGCATGATTATGTTCTTACTTACATTATGTCGTATTCTTGTGAGAGAAATGATTAGAAAGAGAGAATAAGAGATTGAAATGACTAAAGAGTAAAGTTAGTGTTATTTTTTTAAGTGATTAACAGGTGATTTTAGAATAGATTAGGAAGTGAAGTTTGTGACTGGATCGACCGATGTTATATATTAAAAATAACTTTTAATAGAAAAAAAAGTTAGATTAACAAAATTTCCCTATTGTTATAGATAATACAAAATTATACATAAATAATTTAAAATTATTTTATAAATTTTATTGAATGATTTAAAATATAAAAAAATATTTTAAAAAAATGAATAATACAATATATGTTGTATAAAAATAAATTTAATATGTAAGGCCGAAAATAATTAATTTATATGGAATTTTTTTAATAGTAATTTTAGAAGTAATATTTTTTATTATAACCATAATAAATTATTATTACTGTTAAAGTTAAATTAAGAAAGTGAACTAAAACCATGTGTATTGATTTTAACAGTTAAATCACATGTAATAAAAATTAAATAATGAAGGATAATTTGATAAATTTAGCTGTGTCATTCTCTAACCTCACTATAGATGGTGAGATTGAATTTTCAGTCAATTCCTCTAATCATTTCCTCTCATTATCATATATCACTTCCAAAAGAACATGCTATTCACCTCCTAATAATCTTTTCTCATTCCTTATGAATAGTACATCCGCCCAACAGAGCACAACCTTAATGTTACTTAGACTTTTGTTGAGATTTTTTTTTCTGTAGTAGACCTCTTAATATGAAAAAAGAAATTGCCTAGAAAAGCTCAATCTTCTATATATATATATATATATATATATATATATATATATATATTTATATATA
>Ga0214542_1002773_pt1 | contig 36027 bp, 17 predicted proteins | sample CNSS1metaG_FD_160096 | JGI IMG/M metagenome (GOLD analysis project Ga0214542, IMG submission 160096) | Root nodule microbial communities from cowpea collected in UCLA plant growth center, Los Angeles, California, USA - CNSS1 | ecosystem: Host-associated > Plants > Roots > Nodule | place: USA...
GTGGCGTGCTTCTTCCATTCTTCATCTTCTATGCTTTCCATTTTTATTGTTTCTTCTTTCATTTTGCTCTTTAAGTGTTGTTATTGCCGTGTGTGTTTAAGCTTGAATCCAACTCTCTTCTTCCTTTTATGAGCTTGAGAAATGAACCTTCACATCTAGATAGCATGGTATCTTAATGTCCAGTGGGAATTTTCAAAAAGCTTTCTTAAACAACTTCACCATATTCATAACTCTAAAAGGAAACAAGATAATCCTTCATCACGAGTATAACTTCTCAACAACAAGAATGTTAACTTGCAACAAAAGTAGATTCAAAACTCCAATTAAACTATACTTCATAAAAAGTAATCATAAAATACATTTGTAGTTGAAAAAAATACATAACAAGTAACGTTTCCATCAAGCTCAAGTTCAACTTCCTCTAGTACTCATGGTTTTCCCAATTGAAAAAAGGATTTGATAGAGGCATGGCTATGGCCATCGCAGGAATTTCAGAGCAGTTGATGGAATCATGCCCAAGACCTTCAAAGAGATCTTAGATTAACTTTGGATCATAGAATATGATCTCTTTTCTAAATTTTGTAATGTTTATGTTTGAGCTTTATCGGACCTTTTAGTTGTGTTGGGATTTTTTGTTTAGGCCCATAGTATATACGCTTTTATGAGACACATTTGTAGTTAGATTGGAGTATATGAAAATTTGAGTTTTTCTCTCAAGTCTTGAGGTTCTCCTTCGAACCACTGATCCTTATCCTTAACCTTCAGAATGTGCCTCTACCTTCTCTCCTTTTAGGTCAAATGTCATTCTCTCCAAAAGAATTATTTTTTCCTCTCTCTCCCAAAAGAGGGATTTTCCCAAAAAGGGTGTTTATTTCCTAAAAGAGTTGTTCATTTGACCTTTGTCAAACCCCTTACTTATAGATTTTTCGAATTAGACTAGGCTTGTTGATTTGTACTTCTTGTACTAGAGAAACCAATTTTATAAAGAGATTCTTCTTAATTTCTTTGATATTTTTACATATCTGTAAAATATTAAATATGTAAACCAAATCCTTATCTTTTCCAATTTTATTAAATAAAACCTGAAAATATTTAAAAGGATACTAATAAAATATAAAATAAAAGATAAAAATAAATAAAAAATAAAACATAATATCTATTATCAGCTGCCTAGAAAACTCCTCATTAATGCTTCACATAAATATAAAAAATGCCTAAACGTCACTTCTAACCACATATATATTCATCAAGCCAAATTAACAAGGCAGTCATAACACAATATTAAGTACAAAGAGGTCGAAGATGACCACCTATACAACTTGGTCAAAGATAACCCAAGTTCATCATGGTTAAAGATGACCACTTATAACTTGTCTAAATGGCCAAGTCCACCTACAAAACATAAAGTCGGCTACAACTCAACAAAGGGTCAATTACAATTGCAACATGTATATCCTATCTACATAATCAAACTTCTAAGCTTAAGGGGCTTGTTTACCTACCTGACCTAACAAATATACTCAAAGAGTATAGCCTAACAAAGTTCATTCAACATTATGGGCTTAAAGTAGATAAATAATATTAACAAAGATATTTGTTGATTCAGTTACTATATATTAACAAAATATATGGTCTAATCTCAATAGAGTGATTATAAGATATATTGATATCATTAATATCCTCTTATAATGTGAAAAACATATATGGTTAATAATGCATTACTATTATTATCTTGCTAATTTATCTTACATGCGACAATTTTTTATTACATTATTGATATTCTAGATTTTTTTAATAGTTTTCATTAAGGTCAAGAATTTCTATGAATACTGTTACTCGTACAAGGAGTGTAACTAATAATTGGCATTATCATGTTTTATTTTATTTATTTTTTATGTTTTATTTTTGAATTTAATTTGATATTTAAGGTTTAATTCAATAAAAGTGGAAATGTTTGGAAAATATTTTGCAAATAAGTGGAAATCTCAAAGATTTGTGAAGATTAGCAACAAAATGAGTGAAATCTCCAATATTATTTATCCACAAAGTTAGCTTATCCAATTACAAGTTAGAAGATTTGAAGAATATATCAAAGATATGAAATCTATGAAGATTAAAAGTTATATATCAAGGATTATCTATTACAATTTAATGAAGTACAAAATCAAGTCCAAATTTTAGGCCCAGTCCAATTATGAAAGTTTATAAAAGAGGGTCTGATAGAGGTCAAAACACACACTTGAAGAGAAAGAAACTTGATCTAAATACTTTTGAAGGTAAAAGGACATTTTGAAGGCTGAAGGCATTCAATTTCATCATTAGTCCAGTGTTCAATATATTTAGGAGTAACTAACAGTGGGGTTGGGTGTAATTTATTATTAATTCTTTGTGAATTCTTCATTCAACATAATCTTTTTCCATACTTCCTATTTTTATTCTTGTTCCAACTGCATAGTCTGTGAATTTTGCACATGCGAGAATCCATACTGATCTGAAAGATATTTTGGAAACCCAAATTACGATCTTTAATTGCATGTTTTAGATATGGTGCATATGTGGGAGTACTAATTGATCCAAAGGATAGTTTGTGAAACCTGAGTAGGATAAAACAACCATTGATTTCGCATGCTAGACATAGATGTAGTCATCGGTCATTCTTAAGCATCAACACTTTGGTCATTAATGCAAACATAATAGTAAAAATTGCTAGACATATGGTTTTTATTATTTTAGGTTTGTTTGCGACGAAATCGAAGGATGTTACAAACGATGTCTTAGAGACAAAATGAGGAATGTTTTGTTTATTGTTTTTATTTTGAATGGAATTGTGAAACCTAATCCCGGTGAAGTTTTTATCTTTTATTTTCCTCAATCAAGCAATTTGTTCCCATTGTCTCAAGTTCTGTTATTCTTTACATTTAATTTCAAATTTATCTTTCATTTAAACTCAATAAATATTTTTGTTATTCTCATCCTTTATTAGTAACTAACCAATTAATTCAAATCACATTAGTTCCTATAGGAGACGATGTATGGACTTGTTCACTATATTACTTGTTCGATTTGGTATACTTGCCAATGAATCTTCCCTATATTCCATCCATTAGGAGCATTTAACAAGAGTTATCAAGCAACTTAGATCTTGCCACCTATCAGAAGGAAGAGGCTCCGAAACTCGATAAGAACAATACGCTAGGGAAGCCAACATAAACAATTTATCTTCTCTTAGTTTAATCATAGTCATCTAGTTTAAATCACATATTTTAATTTAAACTTTACAAATATATGTTTTTTTTTATATATATATATATATATATATATATATATATATATAATTGTTCCTGCAGAGAATAAATAAGATAAGTTAGGCACAAGCGTCACCTTACCCTGTAGTCCGCTATCTCTTCGGTTGGCCTCTTCCTGGTCGGTACATGTCAGCTTGAACCCAGGAGGGGTTACCTGCAGAAGAGTCTCTGAAGCTCAAGTAAGTCAAAGCTCTCAGGGAGTCAAATCAGTGATTAATGAATGCGTACCTTTAATTGCTGGGGTCCACGTGTATTTATAGAGCATTAATGATGTCTGACCATCTCATGGGCTGGGCCTTGACTTGGGCTCTAACTTGGGCTGTGAGTGGGCTTGGGCCCTAACCCAGGCCCTTAAGGTTTATTGAACGCGGGGGCTTCTATTATCCTGAGTTCATTGGAGTGGTCGACCTAGGCTCTAATCTTACCGGATATGTTGGAGTAGTCGGTCTAGGCCGGCTACTTGTCTTGATGGCTTATGTTGGTGATATGAGATGCATGTTGTTCCTTTAGATGTTTAGTTTAGGTTAAAACCGGTACAAGTTTAGGCTAACTCGGCCTAGGCTGGGAACTTGGCTACCTTGATATACACATTGTCTACTTATTTGGTCGAGTTTGGCTAGGTGTGGTACACCAGTCCCCTAGCCTTGTCCGATATGAGTTGTCGGTCAAGGGTGATATGTGTTGGTTGTGTTTGTATGCTAGCGGAACCGGCTAGGTGTGATACAATAATCAATGTAAAACATTATTATCTATGTCAATTATGATCTTAATTGACATAAAATTAATTGTTATACTCCATTAGCTACATCTACGTCAGTCAATATTTATCTGAGGTAGATGAACCCATTTTTTGCATTGTGTTTCTAAATTTGCCGTAAAAATACATTTTTTATATCTCGTGCAAGTCTATCGTAATCTTTTTACATATCTCTATATCTTTGTTGATTCTTTTATGTGACCTAATTTGATCATAAAAATTGATATACCAAACATTTCTTGTTTTAGTTCGAACATTATATATTGTAATGAAAGTGCAACTGGAAAATGAGCTGGGGACAATTAAAAACAAGCCAATGAAGTTGGGACACGTGGATGAGAGCAGAGGAGGCAAGTGTAACAACCGAATTACACGATCCAGAAAAGAGAGTGTGTGGATGAAGGACTACGTGACATAACGCAGTGGGTTAAAAGGAAAAAATCGTTAGAGGAGAGAGGGGGGAAAATTGTTGAGATCATTCATTTCTCTTGATTCACTTTTTCCTTATTCTCTGAGTTTTTGTTAATAGAGAGAGTTGATAATCATTGTTGAATGAAATAATTTTTCCCTTGCATCCATAATGATTGTGCTTGTCTTCTTTTTTGGTATCTCTGTTACTGTTATATTGGTTTTTTTGGTATTTATTAGCTTACATATAATTCCCTGATTTTAAGAAAATATATTTAATTCATAATATTTTCAAATACATGTTAGGTAATAATCAACGACTATTGAAACAAACGTGAGAATTTGGTTATGATAGATAGGTGTGTTTTATGGACCAATAATATCGCAAGTTATCCCTATACGCACCAAAATTGTTGAACTTTCTATCCTAGACTTATATAGAAGTTTGAACTAGTTATTTGGACATTAGACAATGAATGAAAACAACCATTGACAAGACTAGACACTTTCATCCTTCTAGCCATATTCTAGAAAGAAAAGCAAACAAAGCACATAAAACAGGAAATACAAGAGTCCACCAAAAATTCCACTAAAACTCATACAACATTTAAAACTTACTACTTCAATCACACAAATTATTATCACTCATTGTCAAGAACCAAGCCACTTGTCTAATATATTTTTATGAAGTTTATACTTCGCACACAAGTTTGACTCTTTTTGTTTTCTTAGTCTTCAGAGTGAACTTTTACTCACAGGCTTAGTACTCAATGAAGTTTATACTTCGCACAGAATTTTGACTCCTTCGTTCATGCTTTAGATACTCTCTCTTTCTACTGTGCGATTTATTCTTTTTGTTACATTGGTTAATGTTTATTGGGACGTAAATGAACTAGTGTTTCTAATAATTAAAGTAAAAGTACTCTCTCTTTTTTCATGTGTTTTGTAAATCTGACGCAAAAGATCCTATTTTTAGGTTCCTTATATGTGACCTAATATGATGATTAAAGAAATATATACCAAACCTCTTGTTCTTGTGTGAACATTATAAAATTAGCTATTTTTTTTTAAAAGTAGATATTTCTTTCAGAATATTCAAAGACATGCGTTAACTAATGAAAAAAAATACTACATTGACACAAACGTGAGATGAGTTTTGTGGACCAATATCACAAGTTTTGTCCTTCCTAAATTGAAATTTCTAACGAAGTCTTTTATGTCCCAACTATTTGGAAACCGTATTGTGACTGATAACAATTGATAATACAGATGGCTTACCACATTCCAGAAAGAGAAACAAAGCAACCCGTAAAACACGAAATACAAGAGTCAATAGTACTGGAAATAGTAGAATAAATTAAGTTGAAGTTAAAATTTACTACTTCAATCACACACATTATTATCACTTACTATAAATTCTTGTGAAGTTTATACTTTGCTCACAAGTTTGACTCCTCCGTTATTTAGGCTATATAGATTCTCTCTATTTTTATTTAGTGTTTTCGGTTCTCTTACTCTTGTGAGCTCTAACTCTCAAGGTTACATCTCAATGAAGTTTACTCTTGTTACTTTAACGAGTCTCATACTTATATTGTTTATCCCCTCTCTTGTTTCCATTGTACAAGACACATCATCCATTTCGCAGTCCCAATCCCTCACTTATGGAAAGACCATAGTTTCTCACCCACTCCGAACCTTTGAGCTTGGTTTCTTCAATCTTGGAAATCCCAACAAGATCTATCTCAGGATTTCGTATAAGAATATTCCAATTAAAACCGTTGTTTGGGTTGCAAACGGTGCCAGTCCTATCAATGATTCCTCTGCCATCTTGACACTAAAAAATTTAGGCAACTTGGTCCTTGCACACAACAACATGGTTCTTTGGTGCACTAGTTCATCAAATGATGCACAAAATCCAATAGCAGCGCTTTTGGATTCTGGTAATCTTGTAATAAGATATGAGAGTGCAGCAAATGCAGAGGCATACTTGTGGCAAAGCTTTAATTACCCTTCTAACACAATGGTTGTTGGAATGAAGATTGGATGGGACATCAAAAGAAATCTTAGTATTTCTCTGGTAGCTTGGAAGAGTTATGATGATCCAACACCAGGAGACTTCTCGTGGGGCATTAAACTTTATCCATATCCTGATATGTATATGATGAAGGGAACCAAAAAGTACCACAAAGCTGGACCATGGAATGGATTACGCTTCAGTGGCTGGCCAAATCTGATGCCTAATAAGGTTTACAATTATAAGTTTGTGTCCAACAAGTAAGAGGTTTATTACACATGGACACTGGTGAATACTAGTTTAATAACAATTGTGGTCCTTAACCAAACCTTGCTAGAACATCCTCGTTATGTGATGGGGATCAAGCAATAAGCATTGGGAGGGGATTAAGGATTGTTCAAGAAGTAGCCACAAAGCCCAAAGAGTGGATTGTTTATAAAAGAAAAGGAAAAAATGAGCTGGCAAAACAATTAGTTATAGAGAGAGAGAATATAATCCCTTTTATTAAGGAGTACAAGAGTATGGGGAAGGGAAAGCAGGATTGACGTATTATGGTTGGACTGAGTAGTTGTTATGTTACTCTATAAGGAGTTGTTGCTCTGGGGTATTAGAATGAGGTATCCTTTCTAGAGCATTTTCTTCTTTTTTGCCGATTTCAGCGATAAATAATACTCTTCCCGTATCTATTCCACCTTTACCTAGTTCTTTTCTATCTTTATATTATTTGATTGTGGCGGTCTGCATCATTATGTATGGTTTCAGGATAATAAATCATGGCATACTTATTCAACCGTACCAGAAGATTTATGTGGCCCTTATGGCGTATGTGAAGTCAATGCATATTGCTCCCTTTCTGCATCACTAGTGTCTGAATGCTTAAAAGGGTTCGAGCCTAAGTCTCTTGAAAATTGGAGCACAACGGACTGGTCTGAAGGATGTGTCGTTAAACATCCTTTGAATTGCAAGAATGATGGGTGTTGGTGTATGGTCGAGTACGTCCCGGCCTGATAAGGAGCAAATGGTTGGGTTTACCCCGTCCCGAGAGGAACATAAAGAGGTTCGACATAGAGGGTTCTTGAGATCGTCTGGTTCCGCACTAAAATAGTATCAATCAGGTACAATGGGTTTGTCCTTGTGGAAGGCTTGAAAGTGCCGGATACTGAACATACGTTTGTGGATCAGAGTATTGATCTATGGCAATGCAGAAATAAGTGCTTCAATACTTATTCCTGCATGGCATATACAAATTATAATATTAGTGGAGTAGGAAGTGGTTGTGTCATGTGGTTTGGTGATCTATTGGACATCATACACTATTCAAATACTTCATGATGTGATCCCAACAAGGCTTATAGCTTGGGCCAACGCCTAGGTCAAAATCATGCTCAAGGCCCAATACATGGCCCACATGCACCTTCAAGCCCAGGCCTATTAAGAGGCCTAATAACAAGGGGCATGCTAAAAAAGATCCAATTGGGCTTCATTCAAGATGGTCCACACCCATATGGGCTTCTCACACTCTTCACATGGGCCAAAGAAGATGTGAAGATTTGAAGAGATGTATCAAAGAGCAATAAAATAACAATAAGATTGGCCAATTGTTTAGGCTTTGTTTTCTAGAATAATAAGCCAAACAATGTGTAGTTGAATTGATAAAATTGGGCTTGACTAAGCCCAATAGGAGATTTGGCCATGAGCTACCAAAGGTCCAAGGTGGACTAAGTGGAAGCCAATATTCCTTCCTACACCTCATGGATCATGCATCCCATGGAGCCAAGTCTACACTCCATTCATACGCCTCTTTCATCCGAGGGCTAAGAGAGTGTCTTCTTTTTCAAGTCTTCATCCAAAGGCTAGGAAGACACGTCCTTATCCAAGCCACCATCCAAGGGTGATGATTAAAGCTTCTCCTCCAAGAATTAGTCTAGCTTTTAGGCTCCCATTGTTTGATTTGTCAACAATTACAGTTGCTACCGGTAATTTTTCAGAGATCAACCGAATTGGAGAAGGTGATTTTGGACTTGTATATTGGGTAATTCAATGTTTTTTTGTCAATTTGAATATTCGAAGAGTATTGCAGAATTATAAATACCATTAAATCATTTTTTTGGAAATGAAAACATTTCGAGAATAATTAATATCATAAAGAGTCTTTACTCACATGAATATGCTTTGCAGGAAAAATTATTCAGTGGACTAGAAATTGTTGTAAAGAGATTATCAAAGAATTCAGGATAAGGAATAACCGAATTTGTAAATGAAGTGAAACTAATTGCAAAACTTCAGCACATGAATCTTGTAAAACTTCTAGGTTGCTGCATTCAGAACCAAGAAAAAGTATTGGTTTATGAATACATGTCCAACGACAACCTAGATTACTTCATTTTTGGTATAGAGTGTCAGGATCTCTTATTTTAGTACTCACAAGTGTTTTATAATTATATTAAAATATAGAAGGTTCTCAAGCATGAATATTCATTTTTTAATGAAAGATTGTTGTGAAACGAAGATCATACCAAAGGTAAATTACTTGACTAGACAAAGCATTTCCACATAATTTGTGGACTAGCAAAAGGACTTATGTATCTTCATGAATATTCTCGACTAAGATTGTCCATAGAGATCTCAAACGGAGTAATGTTCTTCTAGATGAGGATTTCAATCCAAAAATATCAGATTTTGGATTGGCTAAAACTGTTGGAAAAGAGGAGATCGAAGGAAACACAAATATGATAGTTGGAACATTGTGAGTGTCTGAATGTTTTAGAACCTTTTCCTTTACAAGAAAGTCGTATAAATTTGATCTTTCTTCAATGGTTTATTTCAGTGGGTAGATGGCATTGAAATATGCTGTTGATGGACAATTTTTAGTAAAATTAGATGTTTTCAGCTTTGGTGTTATACTGTTGGAGATAATATGTGGGATGTAAAATAGCGGACCATATCGTGGAAAGCAATGTAACTTTCCTGATCATGTAACCACTTTGCTAATTATTATTCTATCCATCTTATATGTTATTTACATTCTTGTTCATTATACGTATTTTGGTCTTTGCATTTAGGCTTGGACATAGTGGAAATTTGGAAAGACTTTAGAAATAATTGACTCAAACATTGAGGGTTCGTGCATTTAATTTGAATTGTTACGTTGTATCCATATTGGGCTATTATGTGTTCAACAATACCAAGAGGATAGGCCTACAATGAGTTCAGTAGTTTTAATGTTGGGAAGTGAGATGGATTTGGATGAACCAAAAAGGCCAGGGATTTTCAATAAGAAAGACTCTATTGAAGCAAGTTCAAGCTCAAGTAGTTCAACCAATGCCCTAATCATAACCTTGAGTGCTCAGTAAAAATGAATGGTGTCACAACCAGAATCGTGACGAAAGAAAAAAAACGGTTTAAATAGAGATTTGGAGTCACTACCATAGTTATTTTTGAAAAACTATGAAAACAACAAAATAAAACAAGTCTGCGAAAAACCATATTTTGGATCTGGGAGTCGGTTAGGTGTAGGGAAGAAGTTAGCATCTTACAACGCCCGCTCGGAGGTAGTACCTTTAATTAAAAATGCAAAGTTGATGTGGTTTTCAAAATGTTGACTTTCCCCAAAAATATAAGAGAAAAAACTACTACAAAGAAACAAAAATATTTTTTTGGTTATTTTTTGGCTTGACAAGGATTAACCTTGATCCTATGTATTCTCATTCCAAAATGAGAAATTAGGGTTTCTCAAGGTGTTAGAACTAGGATTGCTCGATTAGTATAGAACTAGGCTTGGTGGCCAGGCAGAGCTGGGCTTTTGCCAGATAAAACTAGACTTGGGGGCCAGTACGAAATCGGGCTTGATGGGCTAGACAAAGCTGGGCTTATGGGGCAATACGAAACTAGGCTTGATGGGCCAAACAAAATTGGGCTTATAATATATATAGGTCATTCATATGAATGAAGAGGACCACCAATCCAAGAAATGTCAAGAAGATGATTCTTGTAAATTGATTCCTTTAGAAGAAACAATAGTTTAAAGAAGTATGATGCATGGCTATGCTCACTTGTGTTATGTTGTCAAGATTTTTGCTTTTTGAATTTGGTGTCAACACATGGCACGGTGATATGACATGCAAATGATTTTGCATGATGGAAAGCATGTTTAGGGTCAAAACATTATTGTAGAGATCAAGATGCTGAAATGCATGAATGCATGATGAAAAACTTGTTATGCTCTACCTTTTCGAAGTTTGGTTTTTTCACGCTATGGAGAACGTAGGATGAAATTCGAAGTATTTTGAAATGGAGTTTTTGAAAAGAAAGTAATCATAAGTGAGAAGTGACAAGGTATTCAGACATTGGTAAGCATCTTTTTAAAGAGGAGAAACAAGGTGTCAAAACCTTGGCAGGGTGTTGAAATCTTGCTTAAAGAGTAGAAAAAAGGTGTAAAAACCTTAGCAGAGTGTAGAAACCTCGACTTAAACAAGAGAAACAAGGTCTCGAAACCTTGGCAGAGGGATCAGGGTGTCGTAACCCCGATGTGCAAGAGAAAACAAGGTGTCAAAACCTTGGTGTAGTGATTATGGCGTCGAAACCCCAATATGCTAGAAAAACATGATTGATAAGGATTTGGCAATTTGAAGGAGGAAACATGAATGTATTTTTGATCTTTTTGTGTTTTTGAAGGGGAAGGATTCGAAAACCATTCAGATGAATGAAAAGAGCTTCTATCCGAAAGATTTTTTTTTGAATGAGTGCAACGTATGTTATGGTTGTTTGTGCAAGATGCATGTCATTATGCCAACTCATGAATCATGAATGTATGTACAACCCTTTTTCATTTTTTTGCTACTCAAGGTGTTAAAACTTTAATGCTAGAACCAGTGTGTTGAAACCCTAATATGCATGAAAACCTGAATGCATGATAGAAATAGGTTGGTTGTGTCTTGTCTTTTAATTTTTCTACGCATGCCTAAGTCAATTGTTTTATTTGCAATCATCAAATTCATTGATTTTGAATGTTCCATGAAAGTGAGGGATGTCACACATCTCGAGGTCTAACATCTGAAATGATTATATCTTTGATTTTTTAATTTGCGACATTAGTGCACACGTGCTTGAATTCACAAATGAGTGAAAGGCTAGGAATTTTTATAAAGAGTTTGAAGGAGACTGAGATAGCCATATGGGTATGTTGTTCCTCACACACCCCTCAAAGGAGAAGTAATTTATGAATGTCAAGGCGAAAAACACAAGAGTTCCCAAAAAGGTTGCCCCAATTTTGGTGTTTTAGAACTAGTGTTTGAGAATATGGATATGTGAATGTTAGGGTGAGAAACTCATGAGACACACAAAGCTTCCCAAGTTTCGAGGTATCGAGAAGAATTTGAATGAAGTATGAATTTTGTGTAAAAAAAGATAGTGGAAATGGAAGGGATTTGATCAAAAGGATTGCCCTAGTTGGTTTATGTTCTTTTCACTTGCCTTTGATAAGATGACATGAAGTTCCCTTCTTCTTTTTGAAATCAATTATTTGGTCAGATCAATTTATTGAGAAACTATATTTTTATATCATTTCCTTTGAAGCATAATCTAGACAACATGCAAAAAATTTCCAAGGGCTTAGAAGGGATTGGATGAGGTGATGAGGACTGACTAAAGAGTTGACACAGTCCGATTTGGTCTCAGTGCACCATATGTTTGGGTTTGCCCCATCTATTGATGACATGAAGAAAATGATAGGGACTTCAAGAGTTGGCTCAATGTGAGAGTATAGATTGGCATAAGGGCACAAAATGTGTTTGACATGCCCCGATTATAGAAGAAATGGTTAGAAAAATGGAAGGGACTTCAAAGGCTTCTCTGATTTGAGGATCGGGATTGACGCACTGCCCTAATCATGAGAAGGAAAGAAGAGGTTGAAAAATGATGGGAACTTAAAAACTTTCCCTAATTCGAGGATTTGGATTGAAACACTGTCCTAATTTTGTAGAGGTCGAAAAATGATGGGGACTTCAAAAGCTTCCCTGACTTGAGGACATAGATTGAAGCACAAATTGTGTTTGGTCTGCCCTAGTTATGAGATGGCATGGGGAGGTTGAAGAGTGGTGGGAGACTTCAAAAGTCGTCCCTATTGTGACCATGATAATTAAGGTGAAATTTTCGTTTCTTCAGGTAAACGAATAATCACATGAATGGTGAAATGAAGCAACTGCCTAGTTTGGATTTTAGAGAAAAAGGTTGGACAAATTGTATGACATTGTTGGACAAGGTTTAGGCTGAGAGTGGAGGATATAGTAGGAAACGAAGATGGAGTCCACGAAAAAGGTGAGAACGAAACAACGAAGGAGGATGCCCCTTATCTAATTGATTAATCATGCTTATTTTAAGGAGCTTTTGGCACATGTGAATCAAAAAAACTGTCTTAGTCATTAAACGCAAATCTCAAAACATATTTTTCAATTTTTATTTTTCCTTTTTTTTTTTGCCTAAACCACCCTTTCAAGTTTTTAGTCTAGCAGGCATTTTTTTTCATTTTCATGTTAAGATTTTTGCTCACAGTCTGCCTAGGACAAGTTGCTCCTTTCATGTTGGTCCTCCACGGAATAAAAGAAGTAGGCTTTATGGTGGAAAGGTAATGAAAAAAAGGTGAGTATGAAAATATCATGTTATGCAGATTAGACAAATACTTCAAAAGATATGATATCAAACATTATCTATTCATTCAACCTACTAATTTGACCAAAGAATGTTTTGTCTGTTTTTTTTCCTAAACTGCCCTCTTAGAGCGAACTTTATTTTCTACTTCGTTTTTCCTTTCTTTTCTTTTTCTTTTTTCCTTTGAATTTCTTTCTTTTTGTAGGTAATGATAACTAATCAAATCTACCTAGCGTAACGATTGTGTTTATCAATTTGGGTAATGTCAACGCTGACAAGGCAAATCATTCATTCTAGGAAAGCCAAAGGATGAATGTTTTCAAAAATGCGCACACAAATGTCTCGAAAGAAATCAAGTCATTGTTCTCAATTAAACATTTGACCCCAGAAAAACGTGACACCCCATTATTCTTTTTTTTTTCCTTTTGATCATTCATTTTCTATTTTTTGCTGTTATTTTTTTTATTGTAAAAATAATGAATTTGGTGATTTGCGAGAAAACAAATGACTCAAAATGTGTCAATCTTTTTTATTTCCTTCTGCTCATTTTTTGTAACATTGTTTATTCATATGAGGTGAGAAGCATGATATGGATTAAAAAACTATGTACATGCCACTATGAATAAAGACAACAATTGACTGCAATGCAAGTTTGTGCCCAAGAGGCACTTACTCACTTGTATGCCAATGTGATTCAAGAACATCGTGCATGATATGCAGCTAATTGAAAAAATCTACATGCAATGTAATGCGTGTGCCTCAAGATATGCAATTAAGAGACATAATGATACACTTATTTGAAAAACACCGTGCATGATATGCAATTAAGTGACATAATGAAATGCATGTTTACGCCTCAAGAGGCGCTTACTTTCATGAGATGTGATGTATGATATAAAATTGTTATGCATGATTATGCCTTAACATGCACTTATTCACATGTACATTATGCACACAAAAAGATGATGATTAAAGTAAGCAATCTCCCTTTGTGCTTAACAGAGGTTTGGCGCTTAAGGTCTAAAGTGAAGTACATACGCTCACTAGGGTGGTTTTCTAAACTTAAGAATCAATAGTCACTAGAGCTATAACCCACTTCATGATATTTCCTACAACAGTTGGTATACAACACGGAGTGAGAGTACCAATGAATAAAACAAACTCTAGTTGGGGTTCTCACAATGACCACCTTGGAAGTTCATACATTGTGGCACTATTACACAATCCCCTCTAATTCTAAGTTACACAAACCTAGGTATAGGGCCCCACTCACGATATGCACAATGTGTGTGTGGAGGGAGAATGATGCATACCCCTTACCCCCACCTACAAAATAGCCAGAAAATTTCCCAGGCATCTGTCGCAACCCTAGTGGAGTCGCCATCCATCGCAACCGGAATCGCGACGGGATGGCAAAATAAAAAAAAGGACGGTTCAAATAGAGATTTGAAGTCGTCACCATAGTTATTTCTGGAAAACTATGAAAAACCACAAAATAAAGCAAGTTTGCGAAAAACCAAATTTGGGATCCGGGAGTCGATTACGTGTAGGAAAGGTGTTAGCACCCTACAACGCCCGCCCGAAGGTAGTACCTTTAATTAAAAATGGAAAGTTGACGTGGTTTTCAAAATGTTGACTTTCCCCAAAAATATAAAAGAAATAATACTAAAAAGAAACAAAAATATTTTTTTGGTATTTTTTGGCCCGACAAGGATTAACCTTGGTCCTATGTATTCTCATTCAAAATGAGAAATCAGGGTTACATAGTTCTTTAATAAAAACGATTTGGAAAACTATTTGGAAAATGATTTAATTTTTTTGGAAGTGAAGCTGACAAGGACTGGCCTTACTCCTACGTATCTCACAATGGAGAATCAAGGATCACGTAGTTCTTAAAAATATACTTTTTACTTGAAAATGTTGATGTTTTTGTATTTTGAAAATTTTATGTTTTTCTTGGTATTTTTGAATTACTTGAAAATATATGTCAAACGACACGAGCAGTCGGATGAACACTAAAAGAGAAAAAAAAAACTATTTTTGGTATTTTCGAAAGTGAGTGTCACACGGTGCGGGCAACTGGACAAACACTAAAAGAGAAATAAAACTATTTTTGGCTTTTTTGAAAATGAGTGTCGCACGGTGCGGGCAACCAAAGAAACATGATAAAGAAAAAGCGAACATTTTTTATTTTTTTGATTTTTTCTATTTTTTTGTATTTTTTTATAATTTAAAATATTTTTGTATTCTCTTTTTAGGAAAAAAATTTAATAACAAAAGAAGGATAAAAGTGAAAAAAAAAATAGTAGGGTGCATGAAGTAAACATAAAACACAGGCCCAAAAATGAGAAACAAAGACATAGGGGGTGTCTGAAGTAAATGTGAGGGTGTAGCGAGTAATAGATCAACACAAGCCTAAAAATGAGAAATAAAGACATAGGGGGTGCGAGACTATGATATATGAGAGGTGCACGAAGTAAGCAGGTGGGGTGCGTAAAGTAAATGTGAGGGTGCAAAATGCATACATACAGGCCTAAAAATGAGAAACAAAAACATAGGGGGTGAGAGACTATCACATATGGTAGGTGCACGAAGTAAGCATGTGAGGTGCGTGAAGTAAATGTGAGGGTGCAACTAGTAATGCATAAACACAGGCCCACAAATGAGAAAGAATGACATAGGGGGTGCGAGATTATGACATATATGAGTTGCACGAAATAAGCAGGTGGGGTGCGTGAAGTAAATGTGAGGGTACACCGAGTAATGCATAAACACAAGCCCAAAAATGAGAAACAAAGACATAGGGGGTGCAAGACTATCACATATGGGAGGTGCACGAAGTAAGTAGGTAGGGTGCGTGAAGTAAATGTGAGGGTGCGGCGAGTAATGCATAAACACAAACCCAAAAATGAGAAACAAAGATATAGGAGTTAGAAGTTATCAAAATATAGAGGTGTATGAAGTGAAAATAGGGGGTGCAGATATTAAGATGGGTGCACGAAGAAAACAAATCGAGTCTTTTTTAAAAAACTCTAATTAAAACTAAAACTCCCTTTTTCTGGCAGCCTCTTCCTCCTCATCTCTGCACACCACCACGGCTCCAACAGCAGGAGACATGTGCTCATCCTTCTTTGGCCACCACAAACTACCTGCGACACCGCCAGCGACGAAGTTGGGAATCTCGCCGGCGACGACGCTTTTCACCTTTTCTCCTTGCGCGAAGCATAGTGTCCCCTACGTCTTCTCATTTTTGCAAAATCTGGACCAGGACCTGGCAACCTCCTCTTCCACTATTTGACGCGGACAACTTCTATGGAGTTCCAGCAGTCGTCGCCTCTAGCTATCGTTTCTGGTGCCGCTGGAAATGCAATCAGAGATGTCGATTCTGGCTTTCGTTTCTCACGCAAACCACCATCGCTCGGTTTCCCGTGATTCTTTTTCCACGACCCAACGAAGCCACCGTAGGTGATATCAAACAAAGCCGCCAATGCCTTGCAACCTCCGCTCGAGATCCAAACCCGTCGGCAGCAATGCGGCGACTATTCTTTCTCCTTTCTCTGGTTCGATGTTTTGATGTTGGGTTGCGATGATGAATAAAAATTAAACAAAATATGATTAAAATAAAAATTAAGAATTAAAATAAAAAACAAAAATAAAAAATAAAATAAAATAAAATAAAATAAACAAGATAAAGAAACCAAGATTAAATAAAATAAAACAAGATTACACTAAATTTAAAATGAGATGAAAACAAAGTAGGAATATATTCATACTCAAATTAATGTTCACTACTCTTTTGTTTTCTTTTTTTTTTATTTCCTCCTCTTCCTAATTATTTTCTGAAAACAAAATTATGTTTTACCAGACGAAATTGGATGTTGACAAATAGCATGGGTGTACAAATTGTACTAAGTTAGGTACTATTCCTTTGAATACATATACTCGGCTTGTTATCGGAACAAGTTTCCATACTGACTTGTTCTACAGTTATTATGAAACTAAAGAATATTTTGAGTAATCTATTGCTCCTCTTGAAGTCCATCATATCTTCACATCCATTTTGGCCCATCAGAAAAGCATATGAACCCCGTTAAGCTTATTGGACTTGTATGGATCTAGGCCCTATTGAATCTTCTTCATCATACTTCTTGCGCTTGGGCCTTTTGATGGACTTGAGCTTGGACTAGAGCTTAAGCCTTGAAGTTGGCCCGGGCTTGATTCATGATTGTCGTTAACGCAGTCAAATTAATACTACTTATCTATAACAACTTCAATATTGTTAAGAAAGTAGACAAGAAAATAGAAAGGGCAAAGTAACTCAAAGTCGTCTCCCAATGAACACAAAATTGATCTCTAAAACGTTAGTTCTTATTAAAAGTATACAAAAGAGTTAGTGAAATGAAATAATAAAAATATGATAGGATTAAGATAAACAAAGAAAGAAATAAAATTGAAAAGATAAAAAGAGATAAAAAACAATAGGAAAGAAAATAGGTTGATTTCATTGTTTTTTAAAAATTGGATTTATCATATTGGTTTCCTAAATATTATTGTTATTGATTTCTTGTTTAAGATTTCAAATTAATCAATGTAACTTCTTAATTAATTTGTTGGTGTCCTCACTTTTAACTAAAGTAACTTCTCAATCAAAAGCAACAACTTTGTAGATTAATATCATTGTAAATTTAACTAAAGTAACTTCTCAATTAAATATTACTAATCCTAATCATGTTTATTTTTTTACTCCTTATATCTAGTGAAAAACTAATTAACCAAAGTAACTTCTTGATTAATTCTAATCAATGTTTTCACCTTTAATCAAAGTAACTTCTCAATTATTAGCAAAAACTCCATTCAATCATATGAAAGTTTCTAAATTTAACCAAAATAAATTCTCAATTAAAATTTAAAAATCCTTGGACTCATATGATTGTTATGTTTTGTAGATTTAATACTGTGCTAACTTACTATAGTGTAAAAATCATTACTTTTACTAGATTAAGAAGCAAAAGATATAGATAAAAATAAATCACAACAAGAATCAAAAGAACAAACAAATTTATTCTAACCTCAAAATCCAATTAAGAAATTAAAGTGAAACTAACCCTTGAAGTTTTGCCCTCCATGGAATACAAAATAAAATAAAAATAGAAGAACAGAATGTGGGATGAGAGAAGCAAGTTAGGTAAGTAATTTAACAAATTCATTTATTGTGAGTTTTATAAATTCCATATCATGTAATTGCATATTATTTCTACCTATATAAATTTTCTCTTTTTGTGTTTACATTTTATAATTTTAATTTTACTCTTTATAATTTTGTTAAGTGATCTTTTAATAGTAACCATTATATTGAGTTTTTTTTTCTTTTGAAATTGTCATGGATTTCATTTTCTTTTCTTTTTTTTATCATATTTATAGTTTCTACACTAATATTAATATATTTTTTTAACTGTTGTTTCTATTTTTTTTTTAAACTTAAAAAATGCAGACACATCCCACCTTTGTTTTTTCTAGTTTATATGAGGATTATATAGTTATGTGTTGAAGTATTGTTTAAAAGATATGAATACATAAACATGTTACGACATTTAGAACAATACCAGAATATTATAATAGAATATAATCAGTTCAATTTTTGGTTATATTTATTATCATCAAAATTGTTAAGGAATTAACATGGAAGTTAAAAATAAATAGAAACATCCACAAAAAACACCACAAGAAAAGCGGAAATTGAGTAAGGAATAAGAAGAAATAAAAAGAGTAATAAAAGAAAAAAGCTCTAACATGGTTTAACGAGAGGTTAATATACTTTAATCTACATCCAAAGAAAATGCTTCATGAACTAGTTATTTCACGATAAACTTGGTTCTTTGATAATTATATTAGTTATCAGAAATACACTACGACAATTCATCGGTTATATCATAATAGTATACTCATCTTACCTCATTGATAAAGTTACTATCTTCCATATAATAACGGTGTCATACATAGTAAACATTGGAATGATGAGAGGATTTTTAGTGTCCACACAACTAGCATTGCATCGGTCTACAAACAACTCAATGTGATCATCTCTATTCTTACATCCAACACTACCATAAACTATACTATTGCAAGATGCCCTTGAAGTATCTTAGGATTGAATGCTTGCCAATGCACTCACTGAATATTTCATGTTAACTTTCTTAAAATAATCATAACATATGCTATGCCAAGGTGAGTGCAAACCATTGCCTACATCACAAATCCAAAAATATTTGCATATGGTACAATATCGGGATAAGTTTAAACCATCCACTGTTGAAGAGATTGTTTAACCCATCCACCGTTGAGGAGATTGTTGATTACTCAAACTGTAATGTCGAGTCAGAGGGGTGGGTTACCCAACGACGAAGATGAACCTATTTTTTGTTTGCGTTTCTAAATTTTCACATAAAAGTACACTTTTACGTCTCATGTAAATCTGACATAAAAGAACCTTTTTTTTTTGGCTCATGTAAATCTGACATAAAAGATCATATTTCTTTTACATCTATATCTATAATCGTTCTTTATGTGACCTAATTGCCTCAATAAAATTGATATACTAAACCTCTCTTGTTCTAGTGTGAACGTTATCTAATTCCTGTTTTTCAAAAACTAGATATTTATTTCAGAATATTTTCGAAGACATGATCTAACCGAGGAACATATATAATTGACACAAAAGTCAGAATATGGTTATGATAGATAGGTGACTTTTGTGGACTAAATCGCAAACTGTCCCGTAAAACACATTCCCGGGAGATAAGCAAACAAAACCCATAAAACACGCAGCAGTCCACAGAAAAATCTACTGAAATTATTGTCACTCAATGTTCAGAACCAAGCCGCACGTCAAAGAAATTCTTATGAAGTTTATACATCGCACACAAGTTTGACTCCTTCAATTTTCCTAGTAATCAGCTTGAGCTCTAACTTTCAGGCTTAGTACTCAATGAACTTTCTTCTTCTTACTCTGTTTATCCCTTCTCTTGCTTCAGCAGTAAACGTATCATCAATTTCGCAATCCAAGTCCCTCACTTATGGAAACACTTTAGTTTCTAACCCACTGGGAACCTTTGAGTTTGGTTTTTTCCATTTTGGAAATTCCAACAAAATCTACCTCGGCATTTGGTACAAGAATATTCCGATTCAAAACGTTGTTTGGGTTGCAAACGGTGCCAATCCTATCAATGATTCCTCTGCCATCTTGACACTAAACAGTTCTGGCAACTTGGTCCTTACACACAACAATATGGTTGTTTGGTGCACTAGTTCTCCAAACTTTGCACAGAATCCAGTAGCAGTACTTTTGGATTCTGGTAATCTTGTAATAAGAGATCAGAGTGCAGCAAATACAGAGGAATACTTGTGGCAAAGTTTTGATTACCCTTCTAATACAATGGTTGCTGGAATGAAGATTGGTTGGGACATCAAAAGAAATCTTAGTATTTCTCTGGTAGCTTGGAAGAGTTATGACGATCCAACACCAGGAGAATTCTCGTGGGGCATTAAACTGAATCCTTATCCTAATATGTATGTGATGAAGGGAACCAAAAAGTACCACAGAGCTGGACCATGGAATGGATTACGCTTCAGTGGCCGGCCAGATCTGAGGCCTAATAAGATTTACAATTATGAGTTTGTTTCCAACAATGAAGAGATTTATTACACATGGACCCTCGCGAATACTAGTTTCATAACAATTATTGTCCTTAACCAAACCTCGCCAGAACGTCCTCGTTATGTATGGTTAGAGGATAGTAAATCATGGCAACCTTATACCACACCAGCAGACCTCTGCGACCATTATGGGGTTTGTGGAGCCAATGCATATTGCGCCCCTTCTGCATTACCAATGTGTGAATGTTTAAAAGGATTCGAGCCTAAGTCTCCTCAAAACTGGGACTCAACGGACTGGTCAAAAGGATGTGTCCTTAAACATCCTTTGAATTGCAAGAATGATGATTTTGTCCTTGTGGATGGCTTGAAAGTACCGGATACTGAACATACCTTTGTGGATAAGAGTATTGATCTAGCGCAATGCAGAAGCAAGTGCTTCAATAATTGTTCCTGCATGGCATATACAAGTAATGATATTAGTGGAGCAGGAAGTGGTTGTGTGATGTGGTTTGGTGATTTATTTGACATCATACTCTATTCAAATCTTACATATGGGCAGGGTTTATATATCCGGCTGCCTAAGTCAGAAATAGGTAAACTTCTTTTCTACTCATCAGTTTCAATCTTGTCTTCGGGAATTTAGTTTGAGCCTTCAAAAATGAATTTAACTGTTGTTATTTTTTTTTTATCAAATTCAACTGCAAAGATGCTATCATCAGACCGAGGAAGTCAAAAATAAGACTTGTAATCACCATCACTGTGTCTTCAGGGTTGCTTTTACTTGGTATTTTTTTCATCTGCAAAGTCTGGAAGAACGAAAATGGTAAAGTAATTTTCCTTTTCTCTAACTCTAAAATAGGCCGAAGAGTTCCTGTACTGCATTTGTGGAAGAATGTGATGTGTAAAGTGAGAAAGTAAAAGTAAATTCACTGAATTAAAATATCTGATAAATATAATCAAAGAGGTAGAAAATTATATATATATATATATATATATATATATATATATATATATATATAAACTCAAAAAAAAAATAAATATCATTCATTTTGCTTTATGACCCATTAGCATGGTCAACAAATTTTATATTCTGCTGAAACAATATATACTTTAACTAGTTTCATTTTCGTTCCATTAATCTCTAATTAATCTCTTTTTCAGTGAATTCAAAGCAAGAAAATAACTTTGAAACATACGTGAACGATTTGGATCTCCCATTGTTTGATTTGCCATCAATTACAGCTGCCACTAACAATTTCTCGGACATGAATCAGATTGGGGAAGGTGGTTTTGGACCGGTATATTGGGTAATTCAATGCTTTTATTTGGCGAATTTCAATATTAGAAGACTATTAGAGAGTTGTTAATGTTATAAAAAAGTGATTGAAGTACGATTATTAATATTATGTAGAGTCCATACTCACATGAATCTAATTTGCAGGGAAAACTATTCAGTGGACCAGAAATTGCTGTAAAGAGACTTTCACAGAATTTAGGACAAGGAATAACCGAGTTTATAAATGAAGTCAAACTAATTGCAAAACTTCAGCACAGAAATCTTGTAAAACTTCTAGGTTGTTGCATTCAAAACCAAGAAAAAATATTGGTTTACGAATACATGTCTAACGGCAGCCTAGATTATTTCATTTTTGGTATCATGATCTCTTACTTTAGTACTACTAGTGTTTTATGACTATATAATAGACAGAAGCTTCTCAAGCAAGAATATTCATTTTTTAATGAATAATTTTGCCTTGAAACGCAGATCATATAAAAGGTAAATTACTTGACTGGAAAAAGAGATTCCACATAATTTGTGGACTTGCAAGAGGACTTACGTATCTTCATGAAGATTCTTGACTAAGGATTGTCCATAGAGACCTCAAAGGTAGTAATGTTCTTCTAGATGAGAATTTCAATCCAAAAATATCAAACTTTGGATTGGCTAAAACTGTTGGAAGAGAGGAGATGCAAGGAAACACAAACATGATAGTTGGAACATTGTGAGTATCTGCATGTTTCAAAACCTATTTTTCATGTACAAACAAGCTATGTAAACTTCATTTCTTCAATGGTTTATTTCAGTGGGTACATGGCACCAGAATATGCTGTTGATGGACAATTTTCTATAAAGTCTGATGTATTCAGCTATGGTGTTATACTATTGGAGATTATATGTGGGATAAAAAATAGAGGACGATATCGTGGAAAGCAATATAACCTTGTTGCTCATGTAAGCACTTCACTAATTATTATTCTGGCCATCTTATATAATATTTACATTATTGTTCATCTTAATTTTTTTTTTTGTATTTAGGCATGGACACAGTGGAAATTTGGAAAGACTTTAGAAATAATTGACACAAACATTAAGGATTCATCCATTGAATGTGAAGTGTTATGTTGCATCCATATTGGGCTATTGTGTGTTCAACAGTACCCAGAGGATAGGCCTACAATGAGTTCAATAGTTTTAATGTTGGGAAGTGAGATGGATTTGGATGAACCTAAAAAGCCCGGGGTTTTCAACAAGAAGGAATCCGTTGAAGCAATTACAAACTCAAGTAGTTCAATCAATGACCTTACCATAACCTTAAGTGGTCGATGAAAATCAGTAAGATGGGTTCACTTGCACTAAATTGAGTATAATTCCTTCAGAAAAAATTTATATGCTGACATATTCTATAATAATTTTAAAAATATTGTGAGTAATTTTATTCCATGTACATTTGCAACTTTTATGGTATCCGAAAATGAAAAAGTTTGTGAAAGATTTGTGACCAGTTCTTATATTTTATTATGCTTGACATTGACTACTATAGAAAAATGTGCTTTTAGTAAACTACAAAGTTTGCTATTGATGTGAGTCCAACTAGGTAGAAGAAAAGAAGGTGATATCGTTTTTAATGAAGCTTAATTGTTATAATTACTCAAGAAAAGGACTATGTCGATTCATTTTAAAAGTTTGAGGACCAAAATATATTAAAATTTCGAACAATAACAGAAAAAAGTACTAGCTCAAGTGTTTGAGGGTACTTAGTTGTTTTGAGAGGACTTGGGTTTGAGTCTTATGTATGTCATTAGTGTGTTAATTTAATTGTTTTATTGTTTCGAAAATACTTGAAAAGGTGCGTGATAATATAATCCTAGATGTGTAGGAATTATCATGAAACACGAATTGGTTAATTGGTTGTTCATTGGCTTGGTGATTGTGTGGTTGTGTGTTCAAACCTTGATTGATGCTAAGTAGGTTCCTTTTTGTGGCCTAAATTCTTTTTTGTCATGAATTGGAAGATTCAGAAACCCTATCATCATAAGGAGCAATTGGAAGGGCTGGAAAACCATATGGTAATGGCACTTTAATTGCCATTAACTTCATTTTTTAATTTAATTTTCTTTTTTGGTGAGTAAAAGGTAATTATTAGGTTAATATTTGTGAAAGGGAGAGTGTAATAGTACATTTTCGTGTGGACTACTAGGGAGAGTTCTTGAGAGCACCAAAGCGTGACAAAGGAGAGCGTGGAGAGATTTTCTGGAAAGGCTAGGAGAGGTCTTGAAGAGGTAGCCATTTTTGGTGCAAGAAGTACTCCTTAAAGTACATTGCAGCAAGCAACCCAAGTTAGGGGAGCTGAATTCATGTTTGGTTGCATTTTTAATAAATTTGTATATCGCATGAACTATATTGGTATTCTTCTTTGTTTTTCTAGATTTTGTTCTCGTTTCTAAAATTTTTCCAGAAATTGCATAGCGGCGTTGAAGGCCCGTTAGGTGACGCATGCAATTGTGTTAGTTTTCTGCTAGAAACTGCCTAATGACATGAACTGGCCGCCAAGCAGCACAATAGGAATAACCCAGTTTCTAGGTTTTTGGCATGAACCGCCTAGCGATGATGAATACCCTCTAGGCGACTCCAGCGAATTTAGTTCGTTTTTGGTGTTTTGTAAGTTTTGGACTTTTCTGATTGGGGGAAAAGGGGCTCTTAACTGTTGGTTGATTGAAGGAGGCGATTAATTGGTGAAATATGCTATGGTTTGAGTTTATTGAATTAATATTGGTATATATAAAAATTGAGGATTTTAGGTTTTGGAGATAATTGGGTAGAAAAAGGAAATAGAATTTTGTGTGTTTGAAGCCTAAATGAGTATATGTGAACTTAAGCACATGATTGGAGTGTATTAAGTGGAAAACTGATGAAATGTGAGATAATTGGGGTTTTAGGGTTTGTAGGTGTAGGGAGATTTTGGGTTTTACCCAAAATTGGATGCACTGCCTGACAGCACCTTGTTTGCCGCCAAGCGCCAACGTAGTGGAAATGGCACTATGTAGTTGTGATATGCAGTGCGAGTTTAGGAATTCTGTTGGGTCATTTGGGTTGAAGAAAAATGGACTTGTGATACACTAGATGGGGTGTTAAAAGGGAAAATAATGCATGAAGTAAGGTCATGTAATAATTTTAAAGTTGTTTTGGTTTTGGAAGAATTGTGATACAAAGATAGCATAGATGAGGTTTAATCAAATTAGGATCATGCATAAGTTGGTTGCAGAATATGACTTAGGACTTAGGGTTTCCTTTTGAGTGGCCTAAGTTGTGTGTATGGTGATTATATGCTAAAGTGTAGTTAGTATGTGGCATGGGATGAATTGGAAATTGTAGTACGCTTGGGATAGTGAGGGAATATAAATATGATTGGGTGATTGTGGAATATGATGATATGAAACACTACTGGAAGTAGCTAATGATGCTATATGTATTCTTGATGAGTATTGGTATGGATTGAGTGTGCTAGAAATTGTCCAGGAATGTAGAAACAAATAAGATTTGATGTACTATATATTGTTTATTAATTATTTATTTTGTTAGCTCACCATATCTGCTTTTGTTTGGAGATACTCGTGTAACTTGTTACACGGGAGTAGATGATATTTTAGGTGGAGCTAGTGAGACGTAGAATCGGAGACGGACTAGTAAATTTGGTATCAGAGCAAAAGTTTTAAGGATTTTTGGGGCAACCCGAGCCTAACTTGCACTATTTTCAAAAGGTTTACAAAAGATCCAAGAGATTACACTTTCAAAATATGCAAAAATACAACCTAAGACCCTTGAATCACGAACGAATAAATACAAGCACAACAAGACCACCCTTGCAGACCTGGAAACCACAAGGAATCACCCAGAAACTTGAGAAAGATCAGATCTGAATGAAGGCACACCCTAGCCTACCAAACCTCTTCCTCAAAGTTTTAGAAACTAAGCAAAAAGCTCCAAGATCAATCTTCAATAGCTACACTTCTGTATGATCAAGAGAGAAAGAGAGAGAGAGAGAGTTTTCCACTTAATATTCAATGATTTTGCACTCAAAATGGTAAGTCTTACCTCTCCCTTGAGAAAAACAAAATTTATAGTTAAACTGTTAAGAAATTCAATAGGTTGATTTTCCCATCAATCGATGGACTTCACTTAACTTAAGTGAAATAAATCAATTAAAAAATAAATCAACTAATTGAGTATGTAACAATTAAAACTACTGCAACAAACCTTTTAACTTGTTAAAAAGTCATTCAACAGATTAAAAGAAACCATTTAACTTGTTGAAAAACAATTCAATAGATTAAAAGACACAAATAAGACCTTATACATCTATACAATGCTAAATGGTCTACACAGTAAATTCTTTTCTTCAAGCTTGTTTTCTTCACGAGTAATCCAAATATAACACACACACGAGGCCTGATCAACACGTGAAACATCAAATCTTCACATCTTCATCAATTTAATCATGGTTCCAACATGTTCCAATGCAATGACTTCATATATTTTCATCAAATCTTCAAGCACCAAATCATCCAAGCCATTTGTGCTAACACCTTCTAGGTTACTATTAACTCACAGCAGAGAAAAAAATTTTGTGGAGTGGGCCTTCAAAGTCCTCAAGGAAATTCTTTCAAAATTAACGTAAGGCCTTCTTATAATTTTTCATTCACATATATTTTGTCTGTTGTACATAAATTTGTTGAAATTTTAATTCATGACTACTGTAGATGGGTCTTTGATCCTAGAGGATTGGATGCACAAGATGACCAATAATAATAAGCATTTTGTCATGGAGGAACATGAAGATTTGAGGACAAATCCTTTATAAGAGGGAGGGGATAATGGCCCCACTAGCCATGACCAATCACAAACAAGAAGAGTGGACTTCATCTATGAAAGGTGGGCCCAAGCGCTTAACTTCATGGGCCATTAGTGAGATATATAGATCATGCCACATGGAAAATCTTTCTAGAAGGTTGTAGGCCTCAAAGTTTCTTTCCTTCTCTTTATTAGGCTTTTATCCTCTCCTTCTTTGAGACACCACTCAGGTTTCTTGTGCTATAAATAAAGGTGTCTCCCCCATATAAAAATCACCTTATGAGTTGAGTATTGTTATGCTGCCAAACTTGTGTCATAATACTCTTTTAGGTCACCAAAGGCTACAACACCCCTTCTAGGTTTCCTGTAACCACCCTTCCTCCTTATTTGGCCGAACCTCTCTTGAAAACACCTAAACACCATGATCTCACCCCTTCAAACACACTAAAAATGAGCCATCCAAATATATATATATATATATATATATATATATATTTATGTGAAACTTTATTTGCTTATTAATGTTTTGGCTATTAGCATTCTTGTTGGCAAGTGAAACCCTTGCTTGAAAAGATTAAACAAAGTGGTTATCCTATTAAGTTTTAAACGAGGATATATGTCATTCTATCACTTCGTGCATCTCTTGTCCACCTCTTTAATATATATTTTTCTAGGAGAAGCTTGATATCCTTCCAAAATAATATTCTCAATGAATGACAACACAATATTCCCCATTGTTTAAATTTTCTACAACTACAAGTAATTGCCCACTCTCCCTCTAAATATGACTCATGTGAAACTCTCCATTCTTGATGGAGCTTGGTGGAGACATGGAGCTCCAAGTGCAGCGAAAATGATGGAGGAAGCATGAAGGAGTGGAAGGCAAGTTTGTAGGCTCTTGCTTGCAATGGATAGGTGAAAGGGTGAGCAATTTAGAAATAGTTCTAGCCTAGGAAGGGGGCTAGAGGTAAAGAGAGTAAGCTCTCTAAAAGATGACTCTAAAGTGGCAATAGTGAGGAGTGTTCTCAACTCAAAGTGTCTATTGCACAAAAATTCAAGAGTGAGTACAATGCTGAAAAATTAAGGCTTTTATACTCAAGCCATTAAACATGAGGAATCTTCACCCTTGGATGAGAAGGAGAAAGCATCTTGGCCTTTGATGCTAGCTTGGAGAAGAAGGCTTGATCTTGGCCATTGGATGATGCCTTGGAAAAGGAGGAAGCATTCCTAACCCTTGGATGCTTTGAATCCATGAGGTGTAGAAAGAAGTGTTGACTTCCACTTAGTCCACCTTGGCTCTTTTGATAGCTCATGGACAAATCTCCTATTGAGCATAGTCAAGCCCAATTTTATCAATTCAACTACTCATTGTTTGACTTATTATTCTAGAAAGCAAAGCCTAAACAATGGGCCAATATTATTGCTATTCTATTGCTCTTTGAGACACCTCTTCAAATCTTCACATCTTCTTTGGCCCATGTGAAGAGTATGAGAAGTCCATGTGGGTTTGGGCCATCTTGAATGAAGCCCAATTTGATCTTTTTTATCATTCCCCTTATTATTGGGCCTCGTGATGGACTTGGGCTTAAAGGTGCATGATGGCCATGGATTGGGCCTTGAGCATGATTTGGGCCTAGGCGTTGCCCAAGCTATAAGCCTTGTTGGGATTACATCAATTCTCCTTTTTCATCAACAATTTTCATGACATAGTCACAACATGCATTTGTTTCTTTTCTTTCAATTATGTTTGTTGTAGTTACTAGATCCTATTCTCGTTGAACCAGGTCGAACATAGGAGTGTATACTTGTGAAAGTTGTCGAAACAAGGGTGAATTTTGTACTATCATTCTTGGTATCTTTTGGCGCATCTCATAATCATGATGTAACTCATTATATCTTTTTTCTTGAATAATTCGTTCAAATTGCTGAAAAAATTGATTGATATTCATATTAGGTCTAGTGCAAGTCTTTATATTCGAGTTAATTCTTTCACTTAGTTGTGTGGTCTTCATGCCAATTATAAAATCATTCTTCATATAACATGCTGCCCATTTCTCTTTTTTCTGATAAATTGCATTTAACCGTGTATTTTCTTCAACATTATATTTCACCAATAAATCTTTCAATGAGTTTTCAAAATCTATTTATTCTTGATAATGATACATACACTTCTTTAAATCTCGTAAAAAATGTGAATCATCCTTCATTAAATTTTTTAGATGCTTTACTCCATTCTTCATTATATGCCATGTGCACAAACCATGCTTTGTCATCAGCATAATCTCCTCTAATGCTCTTTTCATGGCTTGGTCTTGATCAATAAAAACAATTTATGGATTTTTTTGATTATGTGCTTGCAAAAAAGTTTGAAATAACTATTTGAAGGACTCAATGGTGTCGTCATACAATAAGGCTACGCCAAATATCACCCCTCCTCTATAATGATTAATTCGCAAGAAAATTGCAGGGGGGCTATGTCTGTTTGTACAATATGTTGTATCCAAAGAAATGACATCTCCAAAACATTGATAATCAAATAACATTCTTGCATCTAGAGTTGTCAAAATGGGTTGGAACCCGCGAGCCAACCCGGCTCACCACGGGTTTGGGCCGGGTTGGGTTGAAATATTTTTACAAATTTCAATATGTGTGGATGTTTGACCCGGCTCACCTAGAACTTGGCTCACTTGGATTGAAACCGTGGTGAACTAGGTTGGCTCACCAACCCGCAAATAAATGGTTATAAAAGTGTTTTTTGTTAAGTTGGGCTTTGCATTTGGGTCATGTTAGGTTATTTTTCTTAGCCAACACATAAATAATTTGTATTTTTGTGATTTTGGTTTGTATTTCGATTGTATTGAAGTTTATTTAGATTTTAATTATAATTATAATTTAGTTTTGACTAAAAAAAAATAAAAATAAAATATTTTTTTTAATTAAGTGAACTCGTGAGCCAACCCATTTAACCCAACAACCTATGGTGGGCCAGGTCGGGTTCGAATTTTTTTGGCTCGCTAATAAGTAAGTCGGGTTGGGTTGGCTCACTAAGTGATCAACCCATGGTGGGTCGAGTCGGGTCAGGTCAGGTTACCGGTTTTGACTGCTCTACTTGCATCAACCCAAAATATCTTTGTCATTTGTTCTTCCAAATCCATTTGGCAGGCATAAAAATGAAGGATTATCTATTAGTTGTTGTTGGAAATATTGTAACAAGTTTCCAGCTTCACCATATGCCATATCTCTCTGTCTCTTTGAATTCAGATAGTTCTTTGCATCTTCTCTTGTATAGCACAGATTCTCTCCATCTCCTACATATTTACTCATCAAATCAAATGATGCCTTTATTTGAATGCCTACATATTATGCTATTTCAAGATCATATGCTTGACAATCGATTATTTTTCAATGAGAAGCTAACATATGAACTGTTTCTAGTGGATAAAGGGGTGATTATGATCATCAATAAAATCAATTAGTCTATAACTTTCATTTATCTACTTTTCGTATACCTTCCTTGCAACAAACATATAAGTAAGAAGTAATAGACCCATCATTGTTACCCTTGGTAGGATAATGTTTTCTAACTCCAAAACTTTGCTACCACCATAATTAACCCAAAACTTCCATCCATGTCTCTTTAAGATTCAAACTTGTATTCATGAATTACTCCTAAAAAACATGAATAAACCTAAAATAATTTATTGAACTGATTATAAAAGACAGAGACATGAATATTCTTAAGGAAAAGCATTATATAAAGACAATAATGTATAATATATATTTGTACATTTAGATGTACTGAAGAAAAAAGAAAGAGACAAAGTACAATATTAAGAACATTACCTGATACCTTTTGAAGACAAAGAAGCATTGCACTCCAATAACATTGTTTCATCCATTTAAGGGTTTTTATTAAAATAAGTAGTGCATAAATGAAATCGTTTTCGAAGAACAGTAGACGCACCCCACCATTCCTCCCAGTAGAGAACCCATAAATTAGCCTCTAAACCAACATAGGTTCAAAATTTGCTAATTATTGAAAGAAATTTTTATCCTAGGGCCATATACTCCGTTAACATAATATTTGATGATGAAGTCTTTACCACACAAGTTTCCATGGAAGCTCTCCCAAGAAGGATTACAAGAAGTGTGACTAGAGGGGAGACTTCTAATCCTTCATCCTCATCTTTATTTTCTATCTCTTTATTCTGATTTCCCTAAGTTGACTTAGTTGACTAAATTTTTGTTGACTTGTTGACTAAAATTGACTTGACTTAAGCCAACATGCTAATCTATGTTTAATTGTTTTGTAGGGTAATTAGGAGTAAGGAGCATGGCTAGGTGGCACAATATGAGTAGAGAGCATGGATAAGGTGGAGCCTAGGTGGAGGAGAGAGGAAAGCCAAAAGCATAAAGCAAGAGCATAAGTACCTTTGTACCTTTTGTCTTCTTTTCCTAAAGCTCCTTTTGGCCTTATTAAAATACCACATTGTCTCCTTTTGAAGAGTGGCTAAGAATCTTCATCCAAGAGCTTTTATGATGTTGATAGGAGGAGAAGAAAGCATGAGTTTGATGATGGAGGAAGGAGATGCAACTCTCTATCTCAAAGACAACCCCCACCATTCAAGATTCCCAAGTTCAAAAGGAGAAAATGACCCCAACATCTACACTGAATGGGAACAAAATATAGATCAAATTTTTAACATTTATTTAACTAGGGACCAAGAGTGGGTAGATTTGGTAGTGTTAGAATTGGAGGATTATGCCATGACATGGAGGCATCAACTTGTATGGACAATATTAACCAAGAGTCATTCGCGACTTCTTAGAGGGAAATTAAACATTTGATGCTCGTTAGGTTTGTACCCTCCAACCATAGAAGGGAGACTCTTTTGAAGCTCCAAAGAGTCCATGTTTCTAAAAGTATTGGATGAAAATTACAAGCTCATGGAGTCCATGCTTTTAAAAGTAGGACTCCAATTTGAAAGTTAAGAAGAAAAGGTAGCTAGGTTTGTGAGTGGTATTAAAAGAGAAATTCAAGATGTAGTTGAATTATGAGTATTCCACACTTGATAAGATTTTGTATTTGGCCTTATAAGTTGAAAGCCAATTGAAAAAGAAACAAGAGGCCAAGAAGAATACTTCTTATAATGAATACTACTGAAAAACATGGAAGGGTAAGGAAAGAAAAGATGAAAGAACACCCTCCAAAAATCTCCAAAACCACTCACCTAGGACGAATTCGACTAGAGTTTCACATGCTAATCCAAGGTTTAAGAACTAGTTCTATCAAATGTTTTAAGTGTTTGGGATATGGGCACATTGCTTCAAATTGCCCAACCAAAAGGAACATGATCTTGAACTCTAAAGGAGAGGTTGAAAGTGAACACTTTTCCCCCTCATCCTCCAAAAGCTTTTCCTCACACACTTCTTCCTCTTCTTCAAGTGAGGATGAAATCAAACCTAATTTAGGAAGTTTATTGGTGGTTAGGCATATATTGGGTCAAGTCCCAAAGGAATTAGAATATCAAAGGGAATTTTTTTCTCACTAAGATGCATAATCAATAATAAACTTTACTCACTCATAATTGATAGTGAAAGTTGTGTGAATGTGGCTAGCACAAGGGTTGTGGACAAGCTTGGCTTGAAAACCATCTCGGATGCCAAACCTTATAAGCTTTCTTGGCTTAGTGAAGAAGGAGAGATTAAAGTTGACAAACATGTCCTCATCAACTTCTCCATTGGAAATTACAAAGATGAGGTTTTATGTGACTTAGTGCATATGGAAAGCAACTCATATTTTACTTGGGAGGCCTTGGCAATTTGATACAAAATCTTTTCATGATGGTCATAACAACAAATTTTCTTTTAACTGATAAGGCAAAAAGATTACACTTTGGCCTCTATCACCCAAGGAAGTCAATGAGGACCAAATGCAAATGTTAAAGAAAAGAAAGGAGGAGAAGGCGCAAAAGAAGGCGCAATGGCATGGAAAGAGACCAAGAAGAGCACGATCTCCCTCAAAGGGATAAAAAAGGTAATGCTTGCCATAAAACAAATTTTTACAGTTTATCCTAGTGAGTCTTCTACCTCCTTCCAAAAACCTCACTTTAGATGTATTAAAGACTTATCTTTAGTTTTAGATGAGTCATTGTCCAATGTCCGTGATTCTAGTTCCCAAAAAGGATGGAACATGGAGAATGTGCATAAATTGTAAGGCCATTAACAACATCACCATCAAGTATAGACATCCCATTCCTAGGTTAGATGATTTGTTAAATGAGCTACATTGTGCTACTATCTTTTCCAAAATAGACTTAAAGAGTGGATACAATCAAATTAGAATCAAGGAAGGTAATGAATGGAAAACCTCTTTCAAGACTAAGTTTGGATTGTATGAGTGGTTAGTCATGCCTTTTGGTTTGACCAATGCATCTAGTGCCTTCATGAGATTCATGATCATGTGCTTAGAAAATTCTTAGGCAAGTTTGTAGTAGTCTACTTTGATGACATTATCATCTATAGCTTTTCTAAAGAAGATCATTTGCATCATTTCAAAAGTATGCTAGAGACCCTAAGGAAGGAGTCGTTGTATTCTAACATGGAAAAATGCATCTTTGGGATGAATCATGTGATCTTCCTAGGGTTCAAAATAATCAACATGGGGTCAATGTGGACCAAGAAAAAGTGGTGGCCATTAAAGAGTGGCCTACACCAAAGAATGTGAGTGAGCTTAGGTCTTTTCATGGGTTGGCTAGTTTTTATAGAAGGTTTATGCCAAATTTTAGCACAATAGCCACCCCTTTGAACGAATTGGTTAAAAAAGGTGTGGAGTTCAAGTTGGGGGTTGATAAAAAAAAGGCCTTTGAATATTTAGAACAAAAATTGATCAATGCTCCACTCCTAGCCCTTCATAACTTCTGCAAAACATTTGAAATTAAGTGTGATGCATCGAATGTGGGAATTGGGGTCATGCTTCTCCAAGAGGGACACTCAATATCCTTTTTTAGTGAGAAACTTAAGGGAAGTCACATAAACTACTCCACCTATGACAAGGAGCTTTATGCTTTTGTGAGAACTTTGCAAACTTGGCAACACTACCTTCTTTCCAAGGAGTGTGTATTCCATAGTGATCATGAATCCCTAAATTTTTTGAAAAGCCAAGGCAAGTTAAACAAGAGAATGCAAGGTGAATAGAGTTTCTTGAAAAATTCCCCATTATGATAAAACAAAAACAAGGAAAAGCCAACATAGTAGCAAATGCATTTTCAAGAAGGCATTCTCTCCTTTCCATGCTTGAAACAAAATATCTTAGCTAAGGATTTTTATGCAAAGGATGATGATTTCTCCTCCATTTTTAGTGAATTCCACCTAGGGGCCTACAAAGATTTCTACCTCTTCAATCAATACCTTTTCAAAGGAAAGAGGCTTTGCATACCCCAAGGTTTTCCTAAAAGCATCACTCATTAGAGATGCACATGAGGAAAGTTTGATGGGACATTTTGGGCCTAATAAGGACGTTGTAAGTCTTAAAGGAACATTTCTATTGGCCCCACATGAAAAAACATGTAGAAAAGCATTGCAAAATTGCATAGCATGCATGAAAGATGTAACACCCCAATTTGGGATGTCACGGAAAGTTATAAAATGAACACATTTAGTAGAAAATGATTATCGTTGAAAACGTACTAATAAAAAAACTTATAATTTAATTTAAATTGTGTATTTTACTACCTCAATTTTTCTACTGATAATACTGACGTGAAGCGATCAAATTAATACTACTTATTTGTAACAACTTCAGTATTGTTAAGAAAGTAGCCAAAAGATTAGTATGGGTAAAGTCAACCCTTAGTCGTCTCCCAAGGAACATGGAACTGATTTCTAACAAATGAGCTCTTATAAAAACTATACCAAAAGGTTAATCAAATAAAATAAGAAATAAAGATATAAATTTGGAAAAAGATAAAAAAGATATAAAACAATGATAAAGAAAATAGATTGATTCCACTGCTTTTTCAAAATAGATACATCATCAATTGTCTAAAGATTATTGCTTATTGTTGTAGATTTCCAAATTAATCAATGTAAATTCTCAATTAATTTGTTGGTGTTCTCATTATTAACCAAAGTACATTTTCGATTAAAAGTAAGAACTTTGTAAATTAGTCGTAGTAAATTTAACCAAAGTACATTCTCAATTAAATATTAGGTTTAATTATGCCTTTGGTCTCCATTTTGGACTCGAAATCTCAAATTGGTACCTGTTGATGGCGTTTGGTGAACAGTGACATGACAAGGTTGACCAATTCTTGAACAGTGACTTGGCAGGAAAAAATGTTAAATTAAATTAGGGTTCAGGGTTTTTATAATTTAAGGTGGGATAATTATTTTTCAAAAAAATTAGAATTGCGAAATTAGGTTTAAGGTTTTTAAAAAAGAAAGCTCGGGTAAAATTGGGGAAACTGTGGTGGAAGCTGTGGAGTGCGATCGGTGTCCTTCTCCATCGTCATCACGCGTGCAATCTGAGGATATTGACTTCATTGCATTCATCTCAAACGTTGGAGCAATCTCAGGTTAGTGACTTTCCCTATTTTGGTTCGGTGCTTTTGTTGGGTGCATTTGTTCGGTGCCTTTTTTGGTCGGTTGAAAAGTTTGATTTTTGGAAAGGAAATGGTAGTGTTGTCGGTGAAATGCAGTGTATTACAAAATAGTGTGCTTATTTGAGCATGGGTCTGTGTCATAGCATGTGCTCCTTTATTTTTTCGTTGTGGTCCCCCTTTTTTGAAAGTGATATCGTGTATTTCTGTACTTTGTATTTTTTAATTTTTTTAATGTTTGTCTGTATATGAATATTATATAGGTGTAGTTGGTGAGTATTATAAATGGACGAGGAAAAGTTTGATGTAGTGTTCCATCATGGAGGGAAATTTATGAATGAGGGGAAACTTATATATGCTTATGGGGAAAGTAGAACGCTTTCTTGTGACCAAATGATGAAGGATTATCTTGTTTCCTTTTAGAGTTATGAATATGGTGAAGTTGTTTAAGAAAGCTTTTTGAAAATTCCCACTGGACATTAAGATAGCATGCTATCTAGATGTGAAGGTTCATT
>Ga0214542_1002774_pt1 | contig 36022 bp, 9 predicted proteins | sample CNSS1metaG_FD_160096 | JGI IMG/M metagenome (GOLD analysis project Ga0214542, IMG submission 160096) | Root nodule microbial communities from cowpea collected in UCLA plant growth center, Los Angeles, California, USA - CNSS1 | ecosystem: Host-associated > Plants > Roots > Nodule | place: USA...
TTGGTCTGAAATTGAGAGAAACATTATAAATATTAGTACTTAATTTTGTAAAAATATTTATACTTAATTATTTTTAATCTTATAAAAAATGGATTACAAAAATATTTTAATTATTAAAAAAAAAATTAGGTCAAAATTGAATCAGATACACATACTTAGGTACTAAATTGAAACAAAAAGACATATGTGGGGACCAAATCGAAATCAACACAATGACATCTAATAGTGACACTGACACGTGGCATTGTCAGTGTCACATGGCATTGTAATGCCATGTGGCACTGACAATGCCACGTGTCACACACAGGGACTTGACACGTGGCATTTTTAATTTTTTTTAAAAAAATTTAAAATTTAAAAAAAATTAAAATTTAAAAAAAAATCAAAAAAACCACAGATTGACACGTGGCACGTTGACTAACGACGTTAGTCAACTCTGTCTGAAAGGGACCTAATTGAAGCAATTTTCAAAAGTAGGGATGCAATTGACACTTTTTTAAAAACGGGTACCAATTTGACACTCTAGTACCAAACTGGGTACCTTACGATTAATTAAACCTTTTAAAATAAACGTATCGATGTATCAAATACATATCATATCTGATACACATATTATATCTGTGCATCATAATATAAAAGTAATTATGATTATATAATGTACGACAAAGTTCATTGGCCTGATTAGAAACATTTCGATTGTGTAATTGGAGATAAGTTGTTTGAAAAGATAATAAGAAAGATTCTAATAATTACAAGTTGATGTGTTGGAAAATTACTGATTTAATATTATTTAGAATTTCGATAATTTTTTGTACATTATTATACAATATGTATAAAATAATTATCTTAAATAACCATTTATTATATTATACTTTTAAACTATTAAAATTTCTATAATGTGATAAATTTATTGTTATTATTATCTTTAATTTTTAAAATAATGTTAAATAAAATAGGTAATTTAATAAAGTAATTAATAAATATTATTTGAATTTTGAAAATTTTAATAAATTGTTTTAAAAAATACTGTTTAAACAATTTTTGGTATGTTTTAATCCTTCGTTAAATATTAAAAGATACTAAAATATAATATATTCTCTTACAATCATTTTTTTTATTGTTAAAATACAGCCTTTTATAAAATAAAAAGTAAATTTTGTTATAATTTTGAATTTTAAAAAATACTAAATGATAATGTGAATATAAATATATTTTGTGAAAGTTTACAAACATCGATACTTTTCCTAACAAATTTATTATCTTTTAAAATATATCTGTTTTAAACTATTTTAACATGTATAAATCTAACAATTATTTTGATTGCCAAAATTTTTATTTATAATGGATTTTTTATGTTTGAATTTCTAATTTTAATCATCATAAACATGTGTTTTGTTGGGTATAAAATATTAACAAAAGATGATTATATTAAAAGATATTGAAAAAAAGCTAATGCAAATTTTAAGATTTAGTTATTGCCTAATTAGACGCTACCATTTGTAATAAATAAAACTTACAAGATTTATATGATTTTACAATTAAATTTTTGCAAGATTCATTTGAAAATGATCCGTTTATACAATATTAACTTCTTTAATTTTCAAAATTTGTGTGAATGTTCTACGAAAAACACTCAGGTTAATTAAATACATACCAAAATATGCATAAAAAACTTCTAAAAATTTAATAATTTTATCATATTTAATATTATTTTTTCTAAAATAAAAAAAAAATTCACAAAAAGACAGTGGAAGAGAACTAGAAAACAAGAATCCACCCTTCCAAAGTCAAATATCTATGAATATTCACTTTCCCTCTCGCGCGCAAATTTAGAACTCAAAAATTTGGGAGTAGCTGCCACGCTGGCGATCCGCGACAACGCCCTTCACCCAATCACAACCAATGCTCAAGCTCTATATAAACTAAAAACCATTACCAATCTTCTCACCATTCAAAAACACTCAGTTCCCTCCTTTGTACAACAACAACCGAATTCACCAATTTCAGTTTCAATCTCGAAATCAACCACGATGAGTTCCGCAGAGGTTGCAGCACCAGCGAAGAAGGGTGGAAGGGGCAGGCCCAAGACAACAAAATCTGTTTCTCGTTCCTCCAAAGCCGGTCTACAGTTCCCCGTTGGCCGTGTTGCTCGCTACCTCAAAGCTGGTCGCTATGCGCAGCGCGTTGGATCCGGTTCCCCAGTTTACCTCACTGCGGTTCTTGAATACCTTGCCGCTGAGGTGCGTTTAATTATTCGTTTTACAATAGTAAATCTTTTTTAACGATTTTTTTGTCTTTCAATTTTTAATAATTGTTCTGGGTTTAGGTTTTGGAACTTGCGGGAAATGCTGCGAGGGACAACAAGAAGACGAGAATTATTCCAAGGCACATTCAGCTTGCGGTGAGGAACGACGAGGAACTGAGCAAACTCATGGGATCTGTAACCATTGCTAACGGTGGGGTTCTGCCCAAAATTCATCAGAATTTGCTGCCCAAGAAAGCTGGCAAGGGGAAAGCTGAAATTGGATCTGCTAGTCAGGAGTTTTAGATTTTAGGGTTTGATGTCATATTTTAGTACCAGTGATCATTTCAATGTAGTTTTGATATGGGTATATTAGGGTTCAGATTGGATGATGTATAGTCCTTCAGTTTGTGAAAAATAATTATTTGTTTTTTCACTAAATGGTTTGCCATATTTTCTTCCTAATGTTCTTTGCTTTGCTTAAATTAAGTCAATTCAAAATTGAAGTATGATTAAATTAACAGTTTAACCAGTGTTTTACATAAAAGAAACTTAATGTGTTGCTTAGTACATTCCTGATTGAAGATTTGTTAAAATAGACCAGTTAATAATTAAATTTTTATGTAAATATTATTTTGTAAAATAAGTGAAGTGAATCGAAGTTTATGTTTGTGTTTATATACGAGGTTTTGCAGCACATTGAATATACCAAGTTGTTTAACGTTGTTGCTTGTAGCTTATGAAAAAACTGTTTCTCCTTCCCTTTTCTCTACCTTCAACCCAAAAACTCAGATCACCACCGTGTCACCTTCAACACCATAAATGGCTCTCCTCTTCGCTTTTGCCAAAGGAGACCAAATGGAACTCCAAAACCAACGTCATAATCACACACCCAACTCTTGTTGTGATGGAATCATGTTCCTCCATGTATCAACTAAGGCAGATTCAAGCGCGCATGACCCTCACTGGCTTAATCACCCACACCTTCCCCCTTAGCAGGCTCCTAGCTTTCTGCGCCCTCGCCGATGCCGGCGACCTTCGCTACGCCCACCGTCTTTTCTGCCGTATTCTTGAACCCAACACCTTCATGTGGAACACCATCATTCGAGGCTATAACAAGGCCCGAATTCCCGCCATGGCCTTCTCCTTCTTCCTCGATATGCTTCGACTTCGCGTTCCGTTCGACCCCAGGACCTTCGTCTTCACGCTCAAGGCCTGCGAACACTTTTCGATGGCTTCACAGGGGGAGTCCGTGCACTCCCTTGCTCGGAAAACTGGGTTTGATTCCAAGTTGCTCGTGCGGAATGGGTTGGTTCATTTTTACGCTGTTCGGGGTTGGTTGAACCACGCGCGCGGGGTGTTTGATGAAATGCCGGTCAAGGATGTTGTTACTTGGACCACGATGATTGATGGGTATGCGGCGTGCAACTGTTCTGATGTGGCAATGGAGCTATTTGGTTTGATGTTGGAGGGTGATGTTGAGCCCAATGAGGTGACGCTGATTGCGGTGCTTTCAGCTTGCTCAGATAAGGGTGACCTTGGTATGGGGAAAAGGATTCATGAAATTATGGAGAAGAAGAATGTGAGGTGGGGTTTGAGTTTACACAATGCTTTGTTGGATATGTATGTGAAATGTGGATGTTTGGTGGCTGCTAGGGAGGTTTTTGACAGAATGGAAAGTAGGGATGTTTTCTCTTGGACAAGCATGGTCAATGGGTATGCTAAATGTGGTGACTTGGAGTCTGCAAGGAGGTTCTTTGAACAAACTCCTCAGAAAAACGTGGTATGCTGGAGTGCGATGATTGCAGGATATTCTCAGAATGACAAACCGAAGGATTCATTGAAATTGTTTCATGAAATGCTTGGGGAAGGTTTTGTTCCGGGGGAGCACACCTTAGTGAGTGTGCTCTCTGCTTGTGGCCAACTAAGTTGCTTTAGTTTGGGCCATTGGATACATCAGTATTTTGTTGACCAAATAAGAATACCGATGAGTGTTACTTTGACAAATGCAATTATAGATATGTATGCCAAATGTGGAAGCATAGATTCGGCTACGGAAGTCTTCAGTGCAATGTCGGAGAGAAACTTGGTTTCTTGGAATTCTATCATTGCAGGTTATGCTGCCAATGGTCGAGCAAAACAATCTATTGAAGTTTTTGATAAGATGAGATGTATGGGATTTGAACCGGATGATATTACATTTGTGAGTTTGTTGACAGCTTGCAGTCACGGTGGCTTAGTTTCTCAAGGTAAGGAATACTTTGACACCATGGAAAGAAAATATGGGATAAAACCAAAAAAGGAACATTATGCTTGCATGATTGATCTACTAGGTAGAACTGGCCTCGTAGAAGAAGCTTACAAGTTAATAAAAAACATGCCAATGAAGCCTTGTGAGGCTTCTTGGGGTGCCCTTTTAAGCGCTTGTAGAAAGCACGACAATGTTAAGCTGGCCACTTTGTCTGCTTCTAATCTTCTAAGCTCGGATCCAGAAGATAGTGGTGTTTATGTGCTTCTGGCAAATATTTGGGCTAATGAGAGAAAATGGGGTGATGTGAGGAGGGTGCGAAGTTTGATGAGAGACAAAGGTGTGAAGAAGATTCCTGGTCATAGCTTAATAGAGATAGATGGCGAATTCAAAGAGTTTTTGGTGGCGGATGAATCACATCCTCAATCTGGGGAGATCTACAGAGTACTGGATGAAATATTTTTGTTATCAAAATTGGAAGATTCGGGCTGTGACTGCGACTCATAATCTTCAGTCAGGACAAATATGTCTCTCCATGAAATTCCATTAAAGCTAGAAACTCAACCTTATCTTGGGAATAAAGTGGACGGTGAATGTGGAGTCTCCTGTTCTGTCCGGTAATTCCTTGAACTACAAAGGAATTGTATTTGTATTGCTATCTTTATGGTGGCTATTTACCGCATATAATGTTATTTATATATTCCTGTTCACGTCTCTAGGAACCTTCGACATGCTATTAGGCTTAACCTTCTTATGCACGCCTAAAATTTAAGCTACAGCAATGCAATTCACGAGTTCAGTTCATTAAGGTCACTGGGCTTTATTTTGACTCTCGTAGACTGCTCTTGTCAACTTGTATGCAAATTGTGGTGCTGTGCTATGAATTTTAGCCAAGGAAATCTGTGATCACCTTCCATCCAAACAATTGGTTGTCTCAACTTGATGCTTTCGGGGTATGCAAAACTTGGAATGGTTAAAGATTCTAGTTTCATATGTGATCCTGTCGTTGAAAATGACTTGTTTTGTTGGAGTGTTGTGATATTTAGTTCCACTGAAAATGACCAGCCATATGAGGCTCTTCAGTTTGTTCAATGAAGTGCAACGACAGAGAATAGTGTCTGATCAGATCATGATGTTCAGTGTCCTTTCTGCTTGTACTGGTGTTGGTGCACTTGTTCAAGCGAAATGAGTTCATACATAAGCCTATAAATTAGGGTTTGGAAGAGCTCTACGATTGTCAATGTTATGAACCTCTAAATAATGTTAATATACTGCTGTGGTTTGTCTACAATTAGGTTATATCGATCAAGTGCAGTGCATCTTTTGTCGCCTGGATTCGCAGACTAGAAGCCATCTTTTTGACAGAATTTTTTTCCTGGTAGGAAGAGTTTACCTGGCTACTGGCTTCGTGCAAGCTCAATTTGCTTCAGACTATCTTTCACTTCCGAGAATTTTCCTTGAGGTATATTTTAGACTTAAATTGGTCATACTATAGAAGTTATTTATTGTAAAAGGAACCATGATATTCATTATTGGTTTCAAATTTAGCTGTTCTGCAGTAGCCCCCGAAGTTGGCCTTGATAAACAAGTCTTCTCTAGGTTTTCCACTCTTCATCTATTTAGGGTGTTTTAAAGATAATCATGTTCCAGAGACACTATCATTGTTAAATATGAAAAAATAGATTTTTTTTTTCTGTTAAATTATACCCTTGTTGATATTAACGAGTCCTTTACTTACTTTTTTTTTCAAGCCACTTGACCCACAATGCCCTGAACATTGGCATCCTCTGCAAGAACAATTCTCCAATAGACAGTAGTTATGACTATTTGCAAATTTGGCTGGATATGCCTTCGTTCCTAACTCCATGGCTGTTAGTGTTGAAGGCTTTGCTTTCTTTGACAATTATGAGGAACACATGTTCATATTAAGTTAAAAATCCAAGTAATATGCACACAAATATGCACTACCTTGTGGTAGTGAAACATCACCCTCTTCCTCTTATAATGTGTTTGGATCCACATACGGATGGAAATTGACTTGAAAACGTGTTTGGATTTGCATGTTTCCGCTGATTTGAAAGTGTGGATTTGTAGGTGAGTTGCAAAATTTGACACTCTTTAAAACGAAGAGAAGTGCAGAAAAAGCTAAATAATCGTATTAAAATTACTTTATTGTTCCTCTTTTATTTATATATATATATATATATATATATAAATAAAATTTTAATTTTAATTATTATAATAATTAGTATTATATAATAATAATGATGATAATAATATTATTATTATTCAAATAAATATCTTTTGTAAATAAATTAATTCTATAAAATAAATATATTTAAAGAAATATGGAGTTAAAATTATATAGTCCATATTATAAATTATTTCAAGTTATAATTGAGAATAATAATAATTATTTTAAGTTATTAATTATAATATGAATAAATTATTTTTTTTGTAGTTTTAAATAACACTTTTAATTTTATTTGAATATCATTTTTTCTATTTACAATGAAGGGTAAAATAGTAATCATATAATTTATTCTATTACAAATTATAATTTATTAAATTTTATCAATCACATCATACACAAACTTTCATAAACTTTCCACTCAAATCATACAATCTTTCCTTTAATCCAAACAACCCTATTTTTAACTACAAATCAACGCAAATCTACTTCTTTAAATCTATACCCCAACATTAAGGGTGTGTTCTTTTGGGAGGAATGATTTGAGGGACAGGAAATGAATTAATTTGAGTGTATTTGAGAGTAAAATTTATGTGTTCTTTTTAAGAGATTTAGAGATGATAATAAAGTGGATTTGAGAGAAAATTTTGTAAAAGTTTATGAAAGATTTAACTGATGTGATAGATAAATTTTTTTTTAATAAATAAAAAATAAAAAATACTAAATTATCCTTGTTAGTGAATATAATATAAAATAATTTTTGGAAGAGTTGAAATAATATTTTGTAGATAATAGGTTAATTAAGAGTTTTGAAGAAAAAAATTATTATTATAACAAATAAAGAATAAATTGCATTTGATATAAGAAAAATTATAAAATATTTAGATATTAAGTAATATAGTGGTTAAATTAAAATGTAAAAAATAAAAATCACATTTTATTATTTATTTTGTATTTTTAAAATAGCTTTGTTTTCATCTTGATTTATTTATTTTTTCATGTTATTTAGAAATTAACATATAAATAAAAAATTCAAAACTTTTTGACAATGAAGGAAATACTTTCTAGGAAATGTTTGGTAAGCATCGAGGCTACCATTTTCATCTCACTATTAGCATGCATGATCCATTGAGGCTATCATTTTCATTCTTATCTCAATGTTTGCACTATAATATGGATCTATTTTCATTTTCATTTTTCATTTCTGACCCATCATTATTGCTACTACCATGCAAGGTCCAGTTTTTCCGCTTTTTTTCAGAAGAAAATCACAACCTCACTCTGCTGCATTTTACATATTCTAAACATATTTTTAGTCACTTAAATTTGTATTATTTAGCAATATTGTGGTAGTGATATATATATATATATATATATATATATAATCAAAATCATATGATGTCTTATCATGAATGTTCTAGTTCGTGAAAAGTGGTGGATCTCGGTCAAAAAGTTTGAAGGACCAAAATAATATATTCAAATTTTATATATTTATTTATTATTACTAATATAATAAGTATGTATAATTTAGTATTGAATAGTACCGTTTCAAAAATTTTAATTTCTTAAATTTTATTTAATGATACCGTTTCAGGAATATTCTAATCCTTACACATAAACGTCAGAAATATAATTAAAAATAATTTAATAAAAATACTAAATTCCCTTCATCATCATTCTTATTTCATATAAAAATATATAATTTGTTATATATTTGATTTCTTATATTTTTGTTGGAAAATTACATCTAAAAGTGGAGATGTTATCAATAAATATTTGATTTCACATTATTATAAAAAAATTCTAAAATAATGATCAATTTTAATAGTAAAAAATATGTTTAGAAATCAACTTTTTAACAAGAGACAAATTTTTTTTTTCTAGTTAAAACATTAATAGTTAATTATTGATTAATTTAGATATTAATTCATAATAAAAATTATTTTAATTGAATGATTATTATAGACCATATTCTAGAGTTAGTTCATACTAAGACCATATTCTAGAGTTAACATAGAACTGTAAAGATCGAAAGGAAATATTATATTAAAATTCTAATGGTTATTGTTATCGAAGTAAATATTATATTAACCTTCCATTGATCTTAAAGTAAAAAATAATTCATATCCAGTTAAAGAGTTTTATTAGATGTCAATTTTGATTAATAATAATAAGTTAATTTATTATCGATTTAGTAATGAACCGATAAGGTCAAACAATATTGAGTGTTCTTATATTTGTTGAAAAAAAATATTATTGATTGAATTAAAGAAATTAATTTCATTAATATTTTTTATTAAGTAGAATATTATTATATTTTTTTGTTAGAAAAAAAATAATTAATATAAAATTTAAGATTTATTGTTGATTGAGACTTGATCAATTAAGTTAGTAACTAAATATTTTATTTTAAATATAATTTTAAAGAAATCTAATTTATTATTAAAAATACAAAAATAAATGTAAGACTTGAGAGAGCATATAACCAACCTCCTCAGTTAACAAATACATGCAAATAGGCTCTCTTGGAAAAAAAAAAGGGTTTTCCATAATCTCTTTTTTATGTTATCCTTAGGTAACAAATAGATGCCCAGAGGCTCTATTGGAAAGAAAAGGGGTTTGGGTCGGTTTTGAATTTTAAATTGAAACCTAATCGAAGAGCTTGGCTTTGTTTCAAGGATTTCAAAACAATAAAAAAAAATGGTTTAATAATGATTTTGGTGTCCATTTTTGTAGTAAAATCTTAATTTGGCCATTCTATTTCTTTTCATCTCAATTTGGTCTCTTCCGTTAGTGGTATAGTAACACCTTAAAGGAGTACCACGTGTCAGTTCCTGAATTTTTTAACTTTCTTTTTGAATTTTATTTTATTTTTTATTTTTGAATTTTATTTAAAAAATAAAAAAATTTGTCAAGTCTCAAGTTGTCATCGTATCACGTGATAGTGACTGAGTAATGTGGCGGTGACAATGACACGTGTCACCTATATGTCAGGTGTCATTTCCACTCTCTTAATTTGCTCCCTTTATTCTAATTTTGGTCTGAATTTAGTCTCAATTTTTGTAAAAATTGAGCAATTTTGTCTCTATGCAAATTGAAATCAAATTTAATTTCTATATAAATGAACACAAATATTTCTATCAAAATTGATATTTTAAGTAAATATTTTTAACAAATTAAGTTTATTTAATTAATATTTTACATTGATTTTTTTTTAAATTGTTTTAAAGTTATTAATAGAAAATAATGTTAATAGAAAAAAAATCATAAATTATATTAATATTTTATTACATCGTACTTTAATATTTGTTTATTTGAATTTATATTTCAAATAATTGTACATTTTAAAATGTGTAAAGTTTAATAATTTGTACACAAATGTTTGAATTGGTGTAAAAATAACAATTATAAAAATTATAAAAATAATTTTAACTAGTTCATGTAACAATAAAAAATATGTAAATTTAAAATTTGAAAACAATTTTATGTAAAGTGGAATGTGAAACACAAATTTAAATAAATTTAGTTATGTTAAAAATATATAATAAAAATATCAATTTGAATAAAATATCAATTTGATTAAAAATATCAAATTTAATAAAAATATTTGTATAACATTTATATAAAAATTAATTTTTATTTCAATTTGGAGAGGGATGAAATTGCGTTATTTTTACAAACATAGGGACTAAATTGAGACAAAAATTAGAATACAGAGACCAAATTGAGAATGAAGAAATGATACCTGACATAATACTGACACATGACATTATCACTTTTACATCACTTTGTCACTGCCATGTGGCACGACGACAACTTGACACGTGACAAATTTTTTTATTTTTTAAGAAAATCAAAAAAATAAATAAAAAATCAAAAAAATAAAAATCAAAAAATTCAGTAACTGACATGTGACACCCCATTTAACGTTGTTACTATACCATAACAGAAAGGAATAAATTGAGATCAAATTTTCCAAAACAGAAACCAAATTGAGATAAAAAAAAATAGACGAACCAAATTGAGATAAAAAAAATAGATGAACCAAATTGAGATTTTGCTATGAAAATGGAGACCAAAGACATGATTAAACAAAAAAAAAATTACTTTTTTTTCTATTATCGGTTATTTAGACCGATTTCGATATGAAAATAATTTTTTAACAAATAAGTTTTTGACAAAATTATTGATTAGAATAATTTTTTATTATTGATCGGGGTTTATTCAATCAATCGGGACTGACCTCGTATTGACTTTTAACCTGGATTTGTTTGTCTTGACTTTCGATCTGGATTAGTTTATCTTAACCTTCAGTCCAATCCAACTAAAAATTTAGGTTGAAAATTTGGATTGGATATTTTGAATTTCTATATTTAAAAATCTTGATTCATACAATGGATATTTAATCCAAAAGTATATAAAACATAGAACATATTGAAATTCAATGATTGAATTTTTTTAGTTCATTTATGTCTTCAAATATGTTTACTTCCATGTTTCAATAGATTATCTACAAATACAAAGTTGTTATGATTATCTATAATTACATTAGTACACCAATAGAAAAATACATTGAATATGTATGCTAGATATAGTGATAAAAAAATTGTTTTATATCACAAGTTGAGTGCAACAAGAGAAAACGTGAGTTGAAAACTCCTCCCTTTTGATAAAAGCTCTAGCACATTTAATAGAATATCAACACATCATGTCATTGGTAAGAGAAAAGGATAATTAGAGTGGAAATCATATTAAGTTGAGTTCAATAGAAAAAGTGTTGATAATGCTCTAACATCCTTAATTTAAGATCAACACACCAACTAACAATATTTCTTAAGCATTTGTTAATCTCTTGAGTGACGCCGAAAATACATCATTTATTGCACGTATAAAGAACTATAGCTTAAGATCCATAAAACTCTATTCTCAATTCTCAAGTTACTTCTTGAGGTTGAAGAAAACGAAAATGTTGTGGTGTATATTGTTGAAAATAAAATTATCAAGTATAATCGGTAAATATATTGTTCTATAAATAATATTTTGATTAATAATTATAATACATTATAAATGGAGAGATATTAGTGCATAAGACATTAGAAGAAGACTACATGGCTTCCATATCATGAAGAACTGGTTGGTTAATAATGCAACACGTAGACGTTGTACTCTACAACAACATTTCCAGTCTTCAAATCAAACGTGTGAGTCTTTGCCTGGGCATACCCACGTACAAACCGAAAAGCCCTACTTCCTCCGATGATCGACATTTCCCTTATACCGGAGAACACCGCATTCCGTCCCAACAAGCTCAATGTGTTGCCATTGTATTTCCCTTCGCTGAACACGAAGTTCAATACCATCAATAGGCCCAATTCATGTTGGGCCGCAGATCCGTATATTCCTTGAGCCTTTCCCACAACTTTGGATTCGGGTTCGGGGCCATAGTCAATGGGTCGTCGATCATGGCTATGTATCCGAAAAGCGTGGAGGAAGAGTTGGTGGAAGGAGACTCCGCCACTCTGACGGCGGTGGGGTTTGGGCCACTGACAATGTCATGGAAGAAGAAGTGAAGGTGGCTCAACTTTTCCTTCTTTAGTCCCAAAGACTTCAGAGATAGGTTTTCATAGAATGTAGAAGATTTTGCGCTACCAAATGACAAGATTAGGTTCAGAACGGTGATGCTAAAAATGGTTGAGACTTTTGGTGTTGGCCATTGTAATGAGAGGGAAAATTAAGATGTGTGAGGAAAGAGACATTTTCATTCAGGATTTATAGAATGCAAAATTGAAAGGAATGAATTGGCAAAAAGGTTTTGCAAACAAAATTTATAGTTTTGACAACTAAAATAACCATTTACAGTTATATTATACCAAAATTTGTTCCCAAAGTTTATGGTGACAGACAAACTTTTGGGACAATATGGAATATTTTTCTTTGCTTCTTGTTCAAATGTGTCATTGTTAGTTTTGAACTTTTTATGACACTATAGTTTTTACATATTATAGTTTACGTAATATTTTATAATTGAAAGAAAAAATCGTTAATTAGAATATATAAATATCAAATTTCACATCTTCTTTTATATTTAATATAAAATACGGAAGTTTTGTATAACATTTCTGATCATATGTTTTCATCATTTTGAGTTTCTTTTATGAATAAATATTAATATGGAATTATTTTGAAATAGTTTACAAAAATAAGATTGTTTTTCCCTTTCACCATAGAATCAAAGTATTAATATCTATTAATTAAGATTAGGAATGACAATAAAGTGAGACAATTAATTAGTAGGATTATGCTTATCAATTCTATCTAAAAAATTTAACTTAATTATTAGTCTTAGTATTGGTCAAGTATTTATAAAACAAAAAATACCAAGAAATGTTTTTATATTCACTAGTGTAAAACTGTTTTCAAAATTGCTTAATAAGATTCAATTATCTTTCAAAATGGCACAATATTTTTTAAAAATTTTGCACAATTACAAGCTTTGATTTTTTAAATAATTGAAACCTAAAGTCATCCCAAAATTTCAAAAATATTATTACTTTTGAATTTTATCTTTGTGATAGAGAATAATCATCAGTTTTATAAAGAATAGATGCTTATTCCGTTGCTAGAGTTAACTTTTCAAACATTTAGAATCAATACTACAATCCTCTTGATTTTCATCTTGTTCCATTTTCATCATTGGCTCATTTGTTCGTTTTCTCTTCTCTCGTTTTTTTTTTTATGTTTCGTTAAGGCTCGTTATGTTCATATGCATTTTGTGTTGTCATTTGAGTCCAAGTTTTGCATTCAAGTGACATTGATGTAGCACACATTTCAAGATATAAATTCACACCCTCTTCAAGTATTTGTTATGATAATGAGGATATAAGATCTTATATTAAGTCTAAGATTATGTTGGACCCAAAGGTTTACATGAGTATACTCAAACAATCTATTATCAAAATCAATACATGAGATTTTTGCCGGTACATATTGATCACGAAACTCTAGTTACTCTATTTGATCACCTTGTAGTAGGTTTTGTTTACACAACTTTACAAAACATTTCTAACTTATGTAGGGACCTAACCTGTGATAATTTATATATTTAAAAAAATTAAAAATTTAAAAATTTCGCATATTAACACATAGCATGTAGGAAAAAAGTGTCAACGTCAATTTAACGAAGATGAACAAATTAAACAAAAAATAATTAACAGACCAAAATGAACCAAATAAAAAATTAGAGATTAAATTAATAATTATATCTTTTTTATATACAGAACTAAGGAAAAAAATAATAGAAAAATGATATAGTTAAGAAAAATTATAAACTGACATATGGTTTAATTAGACATAATACTACTGTATACTCTATAATTGATTAGTTCATGTGCTTTTCATAAAACCATAATGATTTTTAGAGTCAGAATATAACATTAACTATCCCTCAAATTGTTTCACTGCTCATATGGCTGTGTGACGCGCTCCATTAATGCAAAAAGCCTACACAATTTGGAAGTTAACCTTCCAACACAATTATTATTATTTTTTCAGAGAATTTGTAGAATGTTGATTTTGAAATTGATTTCAAAGCGTTATAGTAAAGACGACGATAAGTTAAACTAGGAATGAAATTTAAACTCGTCTTCGAGAGTATTATTCAAACTTGTTCCGTTTTATTGGAGAATATTAAATGAATATGAGTATATATATATATAATAGATTATTTTTTATTTTTTCAAATTATAGTGTAAATTACTAATTAAATCAAATATAATATTTTTAACTATTTTTTAATGTAAATAATTATATGATATGCAAGAAATTTATCTACTATTTTATTTTTTAATCTTTTTTGATAATTATCACAGAAAAAATCTTTCTACTTTCTAAAGATCGATATAATTCAAATTTATTTGATAAATTTTTAAAATTTGAATGTGTAAGAATATCTACAATAAAATTGCAAACATAATAATAAAATTATTAATTATAATAAATAAACAAGTAAAAAGCTCATAATAAATATTATCATCTTTGTTGCTTTTAAATTTAATTAATTATTTGAGTTTTATCTAAAAATTATTAATTGTTTAACTTTTAAAATAATGAAAATATATTATTAAATTTTAACGAGGAAGAAAAAATTTGGGGGCCGAGGCCTCCTGTAGAAAACTAAGGTCGCGCCATTGATTGTCGAATAATTTACAAGAGATATTCTATGTACCCACCCCACCATTCAGATATTATATTAATATAAAGAAAAAAAAAAAAACCATTTCATCGTTTTTATGTCACTTCACACGCAATCCGAGTTAACTGAATTTTTCTTTGCTCTGTGGTCATCGTTTCTATTGAAATTCACATCTTCAATTTTTTTTTATAAATTTTTATACCAGATATTTAATAATCATATAATTTTTTTAAACACTTATAATATGTGTTTTTTTATGATGCACCTACTTAATATCAATAAAGGTTATGTTTTTCATTAATTGGACTTGTTTTACATTTACGTTAGAATTTATTTTGTTGAATCTTCCCTGCATACATTTATAATAAAATAATAAAAGATAAACTTGTAAAGTATAGATACTTTGATAGAGACTAGTAGCATTAAAATTTTCATCACCACCATTTTTTCAACCTTAATTTATATTATATATTCTTGGAATGACCTTAAGTATAGGAATGAAATTTGAGCTTAAACTTATTATCTGGCATTTAATATTCAACCTAAATTTTGCCACCTACCATTCATTCAACTTCAAAGCGTATACAAGTCAACTTTCTTCACACACTAGCATAGCATTCAAGCCATGCACAAAATATCAACTAGTGATGTTTGATAAATCATTCACCTACTATTTTCTTTCACTTCAATTTAATGAAACATCTTTTCAAACTTTTCTTTAAATATTTTGGAAATGATTACTGTTACTAGAAAAGTAAACATTGATTAAGGTTCCAAAAATATAATGTTTAATACGAGACCAAAATAAAGTAAGTGACTCAAATGAATGATTAATCTTAATAAATACCTTTAAGCAATAGTCGTTCTTGAAAACACTTTTATTAAAACAAAGCAAGATATTTTTTTTAATTAGAACAATTATGTTGAGTGACACCGTTTAGGAACTCTTTTTCATGAATAAAATATATTTGGAAAAAATTATGTCATAATTAAATTTTTATTATTTTTTATCACAATTAATGTCGGATTTAAGATCTAAATCAGTGGGGATAATTAAAAATTATTTGGATATTAATCATATAACCTTTAAAAGTAAAAATAAAAAATTAAATGAAACAAAATTAAGTAGACAAATATATAAGATTAGAGAGAAAAAAAAATATTTTTTTTCGAAATATTTGGTGATAATTTTAACAAAAATAGAATGTATTTTGGTCATGATATATTTTGGATTGTAATACCAATGTAATCTTAACCTTAGTTATAATGAACAATCTAAAGAAGGATTTGGTCATGATATATTTTCAATTGTTGGGCTCATGAAAATAATGCAATAATTAAAAACAAATTGGACTATTACTTTATTTTTTCATTTCTCTCTATTTATTTTTTTTGCTAAAATTAAAGTTTGAAATTCTTTTTAAAAAAAATATTTCACCTTTTTATTTGTCATTAACTAAAAACATTCTTTTGAAAATAAATTTATTCATCCGGATAAAATTGAGTGTTGACATCCTTAATTTATTAAGTAACATAAAAAACATATCATCTTCTTTATTGTCTTTGATCCTTAGTTCTTTTTGTTTTTCCATTTGAAGAGCTTTTCATTTGCTTAAACAATTTCAATAGTTTGACAGTAATTTTTCTTAGATCTCCAAAATATTTTTTCTTTTATCAAAATATTAATTATGCATTTTTTCCTTTGTTCAATTTCATTAAATGGTTTATCAAATTATTTCTAGGAGCATTTCATAATTTTTACTTATTTTTAATATTTTGATTTGTTGATTATTTTGATCATGTAAAATATTATTTGGATGAGTTTTTATATTATTTTGTGTATTTTATTCATTCTCATAAAATCAATTTTACCACTGCAATTGTATAAATATGTTTCATTTATTATAATATAATAATTTATTGTCATAAATACTTTTTTATCAACATCTAACATATATTGAGGTTCCAAAGATAAAAAATCTATATTTAAATTTGAATTATTATTAGTTTAATTTTATTAATTATTGGTGCAATTTTGTTCAAGTGAGATATTATAAATTATTCATAGTATAAAAAAAATCTCATTAGAATTTAGAGAAAGAAAGTAAATTTATACAACTATACTATTTTTGTTAATATTTTACATCATGAAGAAAAGAGAATATGCTATTTTTGTAAAATCCATTTTGTTTAAAACAAATATTCAACTGCCTCCTTTCTATCCAAACACAAGTCTCTTATTTATCCCAACACCAGTTCATTCTTCCCTTTTCACTCAACCTTGATCCTCTGTTTTCTCATATGAATCTTAATCCTTTCTTGAATCAGAGGACAAATTTGGGTTCGTGGCGAAGTTCTCTTCAAATCTACCTGAACAATTTCTTTCTTCGAGTAAGTTGATAATCTTACCTCCACCCCCTTTTTCTTTTTTGGGATTTTAATTCCGCTTTGATCATGATCAGAGCCCTAATTATTTTCTGTGTTCTTGAGTTTTGGTTCCTTTAGGTTGAATTGGGCTTTTACAACTTAAAAATTATCTTGGGGGTGCTTCATTGTTTCAATCTTGGTCTACGTTTGAGTTAAGAGAAGCTATTTTGTTTTGATGGAAGTAAATTTGTTTTGCATGTTATAATTTGATAGATTGAATTGCTTGAATTGTTGTGTTTTTATGTGTTGAATTCATGGGTGCATGTGAAATTTTAGTGGTTTGTGGTTTTTGATTTTGAATGTTAAAAACAGGTGAAAATGTTATTTTATTTCAAGCGAAAATCTTTAGCTTAAGCGAGAGTCCTATCGCTCAAGCGAAAGAGAAATTTGACTCAAATAAAAATAGTCAAAATTTCACTTTGTTATTTGTTCGAATTTTAGCTCAAGCGAGCATCTTTAGCTTAAGCGAGAACTCATGCTCCTTAAGTGAAAATCTTTAACTTAGGCGAGAAAGCCATTGGAACTCTTTTTGTTTCTATTTAATTTTAGCTCAAAGAAAGCCCTTGTCACTTGAATGAGAATTTCTAGCTCAAGCGAGAATGCTTTAGAGTTTTAATTCCTTATTTTTAACATGTAATTAAATGAGTTAATTTTAAAAATATAATGTATGAAGCTATGCATGAATGATGTGGTACTTGAGACTTGCCTTGATGTGTTTTTGCATGAGATATGAGTTATTCTGAGATAACATGTGAAAGATGTTAGAATTTCATGAAGAGATTCCCTTGGTGGTAATATAGTGTATGTACTGATCTATGGATTCACGTAAGGTATCTTGACATTCTAAATGATCATTCAAATTCATATAGAGTATAATGGTTCATGGGGTAAGAGTAGCAAGAGGTCCTAATCTAATGCAATATAATGGTCTTAGATGATCAAGGATTAACCTTGTATATGGTAAGGTGAAACCCATTAGCAACCTCTCTACAGAGTACTAGAGGTCACCGCAAGTGCAAAGTTTTTAGTGAATCCAATTTCATTATATGTATCAAGATAATTGAATTAGAGTGTCTACTATTGCTTGGTATTACTTGTTGCTTGTATTATAATGACTTGATTATTATTTGTAATTTAATTTCATTAGCTTACTCTCTTTTTTATGTCTTTGTTTCTTGTGTCTTTTCTTTTATCATAGCCACCATAACTTGATGTGAGCAAATAAGGAGACTCATGTTGATCCTGATCAAATGAAATAGTCACCATAACTTGGTGTGAGCAAATGAGGAAACTCATGTTGATCCTGATCAGATGGAGGGAGATGTTGTGGTTTAGATTGGATATTTATCTTTCTTCACCTTCTTTTGAAAAACTCTAGTGTTCATGTTTATAGTTTTTCTTTAGGTTGATTTGGGCCCTTGGGTATCATGTATACTTTGTATATTTTGAATCACTGTAATAATTATTTTGTTATACTCTCTAATCTTGCTCAATTATATTAAACTATGTGATGTTTTATTTAACAATGTTTTTTTTATTAAATAGGACATTACAATTTTAATATTAAATATTTTGATAATATCATGATTTTTTTCCTAATTTTTATTTTCTTATATAAATAATTTAATTGCTATATAAAATATTAAAAAAATGAATATAAGTACATGTAAGTGTGGATACTAATATCAAATGAAAATGAGAATTAGACAAAAACTTATAAAAGTTATATTGCCATCAGACATAAAGATAAGGATGAGAATGAATTATTATTAAACGATGATATTGAATAATAACACGCTCATAGGCCATTACCATTCTTGATTGTGATACACATATTTTGACTACTAAATAAAAGGAAAATGAAAAAAAATCTAATAAATGTTTAAAAACATTAAAAATTCTCTCATCTAATAATAATATTTTGTTTTTAAAAATAATTATTCTAACTTAGTAAAAACATTATTTTATCGATAAATATACATATAACTTTTTTTTTTACTTTACGTATGTTTTATTTTATTTCGATAATTGCAAATATTATTTCTCATTTACAATATTATTTACACTTTTTAAATTATTTTTTTTTCTGATGATACATAACACTGCAAATGATTTATTATTTATCACGTAATTATCATTATCACTTTTTTTTTAATATAGAGATATTAGTGATTTTTTACAAGTTTGAGTTTAGTGACGTTGTAATATGAATTTACCCTCAACTTAAGTTTGAAAATTGTTTTGGAAACTAGGAAAAAGTAGTTATTTTGTTTTCTTGGTAGCTTTCCATCGTTGAATATACTTGTTTCCCATGGACCAGGGTCACATCCAATGTCATTCAACATTGTGAAAAGGAACTAGGAGAAAATTATTTGACAATTTTTAATATTATTTAATTCATTATCTCAATGAATAAATGTAATTAAGTTTTTTAAATATATAATAAAATAATAAATAATACTTATTTACCTATTGTGAAAATTAATAATTTTCTATACATAAATTCCTCTTCAATTTTTTCTGCCTCTTCCTCCTTTGTTCATTCTGTATTTTAATGTTTACTGTTACTCCCATGAATTTTTGCGACCTTTTCAAAATTGAAGATATTATTAACGTGGTCCCCATTAATTATTATTATACATGGCTTTGAATATCAGTTTCATCAAACTGAACAATCCCATAGTCAAAATCTTAATATCTCTTTTCAATGATGTCCTAAAGAATTTTCATACACTACTTTGATAAGTCCACCTTGGTTTTAAGATAACATATTTATACTAATCATCCTAATATCGATAAACGATATTCAGAAAAAACATCCTTGGCTGGTATTTAACAATTAAAAAATAAAAGAAAAAAATTAATATAAGAAAAATAAGTAGTAATATCTATAATAATATATAATGGGTCCCCACTTCAATTATTTTTGTATTTTACTTTTAAGAATATTTAATAGTCATAACATGGAATTTATAATAAAGAACACAAATAAAAAGTAAAAAAATATTATAAAATATAGTATAGTTACAAAAAAGAAATAAATTAACACATAATTGGAAAAATACTCTCACCTAGATAAAAAAAAAGTATCCATGTTCTACTTGGGGTGGAGGTATAAGTGTTAAGAATATTTTATTTATATAGTAAGATTATTTTTTATTTTTCAGTAAGAAAATTGCATATGTCGATGAAGGTTAAAATAATGAAAGAAAATGTTAAGGTGAGAATTAAAGTATATTAATAAAATTCTCAATAAAAAATGAACAAGTAAATTGAGAGGAAAGCTAGAAAATATGAGTTCATGATATCACAAGTTAAATATTGAAAAGGAAATTATACTTTTTTATTTATAAATACACAACTCTATATGTTCAACCTATAGACTTAGCATATGTTTCTTTTTCTTTTATTTTAACAATAGATATTCGTAGTGTAAATTTTTAAATAAAAATTTCAATAATTAACCACTTTTCAAGAATTTATCTATGTATAACCTTTTGTAGTAAAAGTTCATAGTGATAAAATTTCACTTCTACTGATAAACACTGTAATGTCTAAAATTAGAAAATGATGCAGAAGATCGAGAACAATATCTTTGGTCGCCAAAATTTATGTTTCTTTATGAAAAATTTCCTTTTCCTTTCCTGATTTCTTTTCAATTTAATTTCTCGGCACTTATTGTTACTGTAATTTAATTTTCCAATTTTTCGCATGTCAAATTTTAATCAATATTTAATTTATTTATTTTTACATTTAATTTCGTTGTGTTTGATTACTTTTAACTTTTTTTTAAAACTTTAGTTTTTTCTTACACATTTTTTTTTCTGAATCTAACAGGTCCAATTATGTTATTTCAATCTAGTTTGTTTCTCTTGTTTTAAAATCTCCTTAAGTAAATATATATAAAATTTGAAATAATGAAGGAAAATAAACAATAATAATCATAAATGAAGCATATTTTCTAAACTAATTGAAAATGGAATGTTTTGATATTCCATATTTTAATGATGTAATAACTATAACCTAACATATATCCAAGCTTTAATTTGTTTTTTATTTATAAATTTTGTATCATAAAAAAACATCAAAACAACTTATAAATGATATATTTAATTATCGTACTTTTTTCATACAATAAACAAAGCCACACACAAAAAAAAAATAACATAAAAGCAATAATACATATATATTTTATATATAAAAAATTATAAGACAATGTAATGAACCATAACCTTTATATTTATGGCAGTAACAACAAATTCTATTTTCATAACTGTGAACTCAATTTGATTCACTTAATTAAAAAAAATACAATTTTTTTTCTGTCTGAACAAAAACTAAATTATAATTGTGATTAAAATTTAAATAAACTTCATACAATCTAAAATAATGTTCAACCCCAAATACAAATCAAAATCACAAAATGGTAGACTTGTTTTTACCAATCCAATATGTTGATTAAAAGAAAGCAGTTCAACCCAACCCAAATACAAAAAGAAATTGCGTAACTCTTCATTTGTGATTGGGTTGGTAAGCCAATCCGGCTTACTAAATTACTAAAGGTTCAACCTGAGTGAGCCGGATTCTTGATTGACTGAGTAAAAATTAATCTGTACTGAAATTTGAAAAAACAATTCAATTCAATCTAATCCGAACCCGTGATGGACCAAATTGACCCAAGAATTTTGAACATTTTGAAAGCTTTAATAATTTTCCAACATTGTTGAAAACACATTAAATTGTTTATATCAACATCTACAATTAAATTGTTTAACTTTTATGGAGACAGCTACATTCGAATTGGACAATATTGACTAAGATTACAGATAATAATACTCTTCCACCAAATATTTGAGCCAAATGTAACGAGTTAAACTTACACCGGATAATTGCTAGCAATTAATTGTTAAACTTCAAGACGTGTTATTTTTTTTTTTTAATTATACCATTTCAAAACATGTGTTTTAACGTTTGTCCTAAAACATATCTACAAGTGACGTTGTTTGAAAAACGTTTACAGCTAAAGTTTTCTTCGAAAAATATTCTACATGTTGAATAGTCAATTGTTGCTGTTTGGTAAGCCAATAATAAATTGCCTTTATGTCCAAAATGAGTAATTTCCTATTAAAATGATTACATAATTGGAAGTCTTCAGCAAAAAGAAATTATAAATTGCCACTAACTTTTACATTGTCTTTTCTGTTATTAAAAACAAGTTTGAATTACAAGGTAGACTGGTCCGTCCAATCATAAACCTGTTCTGATTTTACAGACATCCCATAACATGATTTAACCTCATCAAAACGGATCTAAAAACTGAAAAACGGGTAACAACTGCTTTGAATGAACTGTTTTTTTTTTTTTTTTCACATTTTCTAGAAAGAGTTTTTGTCAATAATTCAGTTTCATATATAATGAAGTAAGAAGGAATCAATCAATTGAACCATGAACCTTTTACTAAGGCTAGACAACCATTACGTTAATTTTGCTATAATTTTAAGTATTATAAAAGGCGTAACAACTTGTTATTTTTAAAAGGTTTATATACAGATAAATCTTTATACTTTCAAATTTGAGGCATTTATTTTTTTTATTTAACTAGTATTTTTCGTGATTTTTTCACTTTTAATAAATTTAATAGATTATTATGCTTTTAATAATTTCCAAAAAATAATTAATATATTTAAAAGATGACTTACTTTTTTTTAAAAAGGTTTAAATAAGTTTAATTTGATAAAATATGATTAAATCTTTGTTTTGTGAGTCGAATAACGTTTTCTTCAATTTGTACCTAACAAATTATCAACTTTTATTTATATTTTATTATAATACATTATTTTAATAGATCCCTGAAATAATTATTCTTATACTTATTTTTTAACCTTTAACTTATCTTTTATTAAAAAAAAATTCGTCAGTAAAGATAATAAAAATAACTAAATATATTTCATTTCTCAATACTCATCATAGTGTAAAACGTGAATTTCAACTTAACAAATACACAAGTTATAGAATATTGACATAGATAACGTTAGAAACATAAATAAATTTTTATTTATGTCATATTTAATTTAAATAAAAAAGTAATTGTGTATTTAAATTTGTCATATATTAGGATATCTAAAGCTTTAAAAAAAAGAGTTCTCTTTATTTCAAATCAAGTGTTGCATATATGCTTTATCTTTATACATTAAAATATTCATTTATTATGAATTTTAACTATATGAAAATATATATTTTTTTAGCAATATTTTAAGTATTAAAACATTTTGTTAAAAAAACATATAGTTATCTTTTTAATATACTTTAAAATTATAAAATTAGTGATCACGAGAGTATTTTGAAAACATAGTACAGGAGCAATACACAAAATTCAACAAAAAATTCAAATTAAATATGAAAAAATATTAAATATTTTAGATTTAAATGTTAATTTTAAAAATATCAGTAAATTTTTCTAAAATATTAATAATTATATTTGAAATAATTATATTCTTTTTATTAATTGAATATAAGAATTATATTCAATTTATAAATTAAATTTAAAAAATAATTACTAAAAGTGTAAATCTTAATAAAAATTATAGTATAATATTTATTAAAAGAATTAAATTTTGTTTTAATCCAGGAGGGATAAAATTGTCCTCTTTCAACAAAATTTAGGATTGGATTGAACAAACATGATCTATAATAATATATAAAGATGATTCTTTTTTTGTCTCCATATTTCAAAATACTAATTTTATCCTTTAAAATATAATTATTTATTAAATTTTTAAAAATTGACTGTTATTTATACAAGTTTTTTATAAAATTGTTTATCTCTGATTATTTTCTTCTTCTTTATTTATCAACGGTTATTCTCTCATCTTTTCTAATATATTTCACTTTTCTAATAAATATATTTTTTCTTTTCTTTTTATAATTTTACAACATCATAACCTACTAATATAATATTACATATATTTAAAAAATGAGTACACACTACACATGTGTTTATGCCAGTAAATATAAAAATTAAATTGAATAAAAAAAGTACAACCATGAATGACACAAATCATTGACACTTTAACAATTTTTTTTAAATTAAAAAAAAACGAAAAACTCGTACATAATTAACGTACGTTAACTAATAAAAAAAACCCAAATATTGTCCAAAATGTAGATAACAATAATCATTTAAACACCGATAAAAAAACCGAAATATTGACAAAAAAGTAGATAATAAAAGAGTATTAAGTCTAAAATATATTTATCCAACAACCATTTCTTATCTCGTATATAGTCTCATCATCACGTGAGGTTACCTAACATCAAATAGTTCACATTCCATCGTTCCACCGTTATAAATAGTTCACACCAAAACATACTAACTACACAACAATCTTCTTTCTTCCTATTACCAACCCTCATCCATGGCAAACTTCAACACTTTCTTTCTTCCTTTAACCCTTTCCTTCCTTTTCGCTTCTCTGGTTTCCGCCACCTTCTACCAAACTCTCTCTCCCGATCAGTTACGTTCTCGTGAGAAGCTCACACACATTCGCTTCTACTTTCACGAACAGATCACCAACGAGAAACCCTCTCTCCTCATAATCGACCCTCCAAAGATCATGGCAGACTCTCCTCTTCCATTCGGGTCCATGGTGGTGATCGAGAACCGATTGACGATTGGACCTGATGTCGAGTCCAAAAGGATAGGAAAAGCTCAGGGCTTTTACCTCTCTGCAACCCAAAGGCCAGGTTTGGATTTGGAGATTGTGATGAGTTTTACCTTGACATTCTTGGAAGGAGAATTCAATGGCAGCACTTTGTGTGTGTCGGGGAGGAACGAGATCATGCTTCCAGTGAGAGAGATGCCGATTATTGGTGGCACAGGTGCTTTCCGCTTCGCACGTGGTTTTGTTCATGCTCGCAGTGTCAAGGTCGATTACCACAAAGGTGATGCCACAGTCGAATACAATGTTTACGTCTACCATTATTCCTCCACCACCACCACCACCTCTTCCTCTCATCAACATGTTAACGAGGGTCTTAACTTCATGACAGACCCCATTCTCAGCAAAATATAAACTTTATCTGTGTGTTCCAGTTCATTTATAAACTTCCAAAATTTGTATTGAAAGTTAGAGTTTCTAACTTGTTTGGTACAATATTTTGGTAAGTTTTAAACTAACTTACACACATAAACAAGTCAAGAAATCAGAGTGGTGGTGGGAATAAATCCAAAGACAAGTTTTCCTAATTCACGCCGTTTAGAGCTATGAATAATTCTGGTGTGGAAGTCTTTGATGTAATGCAAGTTGCGTAGCTGAATAATGTGCCTCTGGAATAGTTTTTGTCAGGGGATGTTGACCGTTGTGTTTGTTGTGTAATAGAACAGAGAGAGAAGAATACATGATGAGGACTATAATAAGCATGATGTCAAAAGAAATTATTTGGAAGTAATGTATTAGTTTATCTATATATTGGTCTGTTTTTTCGAAAGATGGTTTGGTTTCATGTAGTGCGAATTGCTTGTTTTGTTTTTGTGGAGATTCCTCTTAATTTTCTTTACACGTGATTTTGAAAAATAAATATATATTCAGCTTTATTATTGAAAAACAGGACAAACCTAGAGTTTTCTAAGGACAAAAGAAAAATCTAAGAGCTTCCTGTATTTTAAAAATTATGAAATATCTGTGAAATTAATAGCGAATATTAAAAAAAATATTTTAGTAAACCAAAATATATTTATGAGTATATAAAACTTTAAGAGTGTCAAATTTATAAAATTTATAAAATATACTAAAGTTAGAAAGAAATATTTTTACAAACTGATTTATATATATTTAAAAAAAATCGGACGGTGTCTTAAAAAATACAGAGTTAGAGTTAGTTTAAACATAGGAGGAATATTGTTGATTATTTTTATAACCAACTCTAGTTTTACTTTTTATAGATCTAATAATAAAATTATAATAATATAGTTAGATTCGGTTTAAAAATAATTTCAGAAATATTTTTATAAATCTAATAATAAAATTATAATAATATAGTTAGAGTCAGTTTAAAAATAATTTTAAAAATATTTAATGAAAATATAAATTTTAATAAAAGAAAATTTAGTATAATATATATATATATATATATATATATATATAATTAAATTTAGTTTCAATTTAAAAAGAGAAAAAATTATTATATTTTAAAAAAATTGATATCAAAATAAATAAAATTAACAAAAATTGTAATTGAATTATTGAATATAAGACAGTGACTTAAGTGATACAAAATTGACTTTACATGTGAACAATTTTTTAAAATATTAAGAAAAAAAGTTTTAAAAATTTAAAAAATAAAAATAAAAAATTACGTATTGATACATGATATACATTATTTACATGTCATTAACTATTTAAAAGATGTTAACAAATGACTATATAGAACAAAATTATCGACTCTTAAAAAATATTATGACTTCACTGAATAAATTCATTGAAAACATAACAAAGCCTAAATAAAATAATACATACTAAATCAATAATTTTACTAGTTTTGGAAGCTTGTATCAGGTCTGGTTGTAAATTAGAAATTAATTATTAAAAGTTAAGTAACTGTTGTGTTGATTTGGTAAATGGAAATAAAGACTATTATTTTTTACTAATAGAAAATTAATTTCTAAAATAGATTAATAATGACCGGAAAATCATCTTTAAATAAATAAATACTTTTTTATGACCATTAAAATATAATTTTTTACTATTTCTAAAATAGTAACATTTAATGAATATTTTTTAGTGTTAGGTTCGTTTGTCCTACTAATATCTAGTTGTTAAAATTCAGTGACGATCAAATATAATAATAAAATCTAAGAAATCATGTTAATTTTTTTAAAATTAATAGTATAATCACGATTCTTATTATTTTATCTTTAATTTTATATTACATATGCATATACTTTTAGTACAGATTTAATATGAATTGATAAGAGGAAATTATGATTCTGACAAACAAAAACACCCAAAATTGACTTAGTTATTCATTTAGAAAAATCATATTCTGGAGGTTACACCAACTGATAAAATTTGGAGACTTTCACACCACTTGATATAAATTGTTGTCTCTTCTCCTTCCTATAGTAGAATAAGTCTCCCTAAGAACCACACACTTGTATAATTAGAAAAAAAAAATGGATTGTCTCATCCTTGCAACTGGATCGAGCTATTAAAATAAGAATAGTACACGTGTTTTTATATGTATGAAAAATTATTATACAATATAAAATAAAAGAAATACCAAATAACTAGCAATAACTTTTCGATAGATTTTGTCGAACTAAAATAATTATTTAATATTTATATATATATATATATATATATATATATATATATATATATATATTTGATGAATGATAATTCTTGTAAGAACTAAAAACAAATTTTGTTATAAAACTGATTATAAATAAAAATAATTAAGATTTTATTTTATATTTTCTTAAAAGTATTTTTTACACAAAAGTGTTTTAGGAAAAATAAAACATTTAAATAAGGGTTAACTATGTTTTTAGTCCCTGAACTTTGGCCAAAAATTGAAATTCGTCCTTGGTCGAAATTTTGATAAATTTTGGTCCCTAAACTTTAAAAATGAATGAATATAATTTTTTTAACCCAATTACATTGACTTTTTTAACATGTGGAATGTGTTTCATGTTAGTATTGGAGTTGTTTACGCCATTTAAACATTCTCGGCTCAATATTTACTGAAAAAAGCGTTCGAAACCTAAGAAAAAAGTTAACAAAATTGAGTTAAAAAGACTATATTCATTCAAAATTTCGGTCAGGGACGAATTCTAATTTTTTGTTAAAGTTCGGCGACTAAAAACATACTTAACCCTTTAAATAATTTTCTATTCAAATGAAGACGAATATATCTATTCAAATTCTTATAATTCAAACATTCTCCAACAAAACGTAGGAAAATCATTTTGCACAAGAAACAATAAAAGATAATATATTTAAAAACACTATACCATGAAATTAATATTTTACTTTTCAACGAAATAAGATAAAATCACTTCTTTTTTTTTCCTTCAAGACAAAATATATCAAGTGTGAAATGAATATATGTTTTACTTCTTCCTTTTTTCTTTGACTGGAATCAATAGATAAAAAAATAAATAAATCAAATAGATTACGTTTCATTATATGAAAAAGAAAGAATTAAAGAGGTGACAATACATAATATAAAAGATATTTTATTTTCCTTCTCTATAAAGCGAAAATCTTTAATTCTCATAAATTACTATTATAAACGTACATAATAATGGAATAATACTGATATACGTAGCGATGTCAACAAATTCGTACCCGCAGGTATCCGTGGATAAAATCCGCAACGGATATGAAAAATGGATACCCGCTACCCGCAGATATAGGTATTTTTGATACCCGCATGTTAACGGGGCGGGTACGGATATCATAGTATCCGTACCCGTGGATACTCGTACCCGCTAAACTTTAATTCAGAAAAATACCCTTATATATATATATACATATATATATATATATATATATATATATATATATTTATAAAAAAAATTATGAGTCTTCATTCAATAATGGTGATCGAATTCTTACCCCACAACGGAGTATATTACTTCTAGATACTGTGGAGTCATTGATGTGTTTCCAATAGTGGTTATGGACCAACATGGAAGGAAATGAAATTAATACTTGTACTTAGATATTTTAATTAAGTGATTGTTAGAAATTTTTAATGAACTTCTTATGTTTTCAGGCTCTTCTAGATTAAAATTGGACAACATAAAACTTTAGACAATGTTGCAAGAGATGGACATTGATGAAGTTAGTAATTTATTTAATATTTCATTCAAAAATAAATTACAATATAAATTGTTAGTGATTTTTTATTTGTTTGTTTTTCAATAATCAATCGGAGAAAGGAGACTTGTTGATCCAAACACTAAATATAAAAAAAAAAGGCGGGTACCCGCATAATGGATACCTGACGAATATGGGACGAATATTTATCAAGCAGGTAGGATACGGAGGAGCTACTACCCATACCCTACCCGACCCGTTAACATCCCTATATATACGTAATACTACGTACACTGCAGGTACAGAAACCAACATTCCTGGCAATCAATTGTTATACTTCAAGACGGTTTTTTTTTTTTATACCATTTCACATGTTTTTAACAATTGTCCTCTATATATTAATAAGTGACGTTGTTTGAAAAACGTTTAAGGCTAGAATTTTCCCGGAAAAATATCCGAAATGTTGAATAGTCAATTGTTGCAGTTTGATAAGTCAATGACAAATTGCATTATGTTGAAACTGAGTAATTTCCATTTGAAATTATTAAATAACTGCGAGTCTTCGAGTAGCGAAAAAGAAATTATAAATTGCCATTAACTTTTACTTTGTCTTTGATATGGAAAAGCAAGAATGTTCTCCTTAAAACCAACTTTGAATCCATCAAGTACCCATCAGAGAGATATTTGATTTAGTTATTTCATAATGTTGAGTTCAAACAATATAAAAAATACAAGAATGAAAAAAAAAATAAAGAAATTGAATTATAGAGAATTTTATATTAAAAAATATATGTAATATAATTCACCAAACAATTTAACACAATTCTATAAATAAATTTTGAATAAGATAAGATAAGACAATTAAAACAAATATCATTTAGGAGTTTATAAGATATAGACAGTCTCATCATTATATGCTTTAGATAATAACAACACTGAAAAATTAAATATAGATTTAAATATGTTTTTTTGTCTTAACATTGTCTAAAAATTTCTAAAAATTGAAATTAGTTTCTTTTTTAAATTTTGATTTAATTTAGTTTCTAACTTTAAAAATGTGTAGATTTAATCCTTCAAAAATTTTGTTAAGTTTATTTGATGTTTCAAATGCATTTCACGATAGTATTTGAGTTATTTACACCGTTGTTTCACACATTTTTGTTTTTATGTTAGTTGGAAAACACTTTTGAAATGTTAAATAAACTTAACAAAATTTGGTTAAAATGACTAAATCCACATATTTCTAAAGATGAAAGACTCAATTGGTCCAAAATTTTAAAGAGAGACAAATTTCAATTTTCATTAAAAGTTAAGAGACCAAAAACATATTTAACTCTTACATATATATAATTAGATGTAATTGATAATATAATTTTTATACTACTAGATGCATCTTAAACTTAGTATAAGAAATATTATATTGTTAACTAAATTTTACCAATGAAAAATAAAAATCTATCGATAAAATAATATTTATTGACAAATTTTACAGATAAATTTAAGAATTTTAATTATTGACAAAAATATTCGTGAGTAATGAATCTGACAATAAAATTTGTTGATAATTCAAGACTTTAATTACTTGATAGATATTTTTGTCAGTAAAAATGGATGTTATAGTTCCTATTTTAGCTCTAACCATGTTGTAAAATTCTCTGGTAATGATTTATTTTTAATTTGTTAGTAAATTTAAAAAAAAATTGTTAGTATTTAATTTTTGAAAATCCGTCAGCAATATGGACCAACTTTTTCATCAAATTTGATGAAATAATCACTATAAATTAAATGGAGATGGATGAGAAAAAAAGAGAAGAAAAAAAAATAAGGAGAAGAACGAGGAAGAGTAGGTGGCTATGAAGGAGGAAGATGAGGAGGAATACGAGAAGGTGGAGGAGAACGAGAAAAAGGAAGAGGAGGAGGATGAACAATTTTTCTTATACATTCGTAAAATTTATTCATAAGTATTTTACCAGTAGATTTTTTGTTTTTGGTAAGCCGTCAGTAATACCATATTTTCTTGTAGTGCAAGACAAATATGCTAACGTATATTCTTGTTATATCAAACTAAGTTTATCTTGATCCTCCATAACTTGAAGTCATTCTCATTAAAGTGCTTGCCAAAGTCAAATTGCATGACTATGTCTTATTTTTTATCTTCTTCATTTTTTTTCTTTAATTTTTTTGTCTTTATATAATGCTAATTGTTGTGTTCAAATAATATAGAAAAGAAACCCAAAACGAAAAAAAAAAAGAAAGGAAAACAAACTAAATTGTAAAAGGGTTAAATATGTATTTAGTCCTTAAATTTTTATGCGAAATTGAAATTTGTCCATGTCTAAAACTTTGGTATATTTTGATCCTTAAATTTTGAAAATAAATGGATATAGTCATTTTTAACTCAATTACGTCAATTTTTGTTTGACGTGTCAAATGTGTTTCCCAACTGACATTGAAATGGATACGTGTCAAAAGATATAAATAACTTAAATGCTAGCATAAAATGCATTTGACACGTAAAAAAATGACAAAATTGAATTAAAAGAATTATATCCATTTATTTTTGAAGTTTGAAGACCAAAATATATCAAAATTTTGGACAAAGATAAATTTCAATTTCAAAACAAAATTTAAGAACTAAAAATATATTTAATTCATTATAACATATTATATACATATATATAACACATGTCTTAATATATATATATATATATATATATATATATATATATATATATATAAACGACATCATCATGAAATTATTAAAATAAACTCTTTTAAGAGTTTATACATGATGAACTGTCTAGTCATTAGACATATTAAACAATAATATCATTTTCGTGATAACTAATCAAATAAAGATAATTATTTAATATTTACAACAGTGGAAACATATTAGTAAATGGTTTCTAAGCTATTAATATAATCACTTTATATTCAAAATAACATACGTATTTAGGCGGAACTTAAAATTATATTTGTTATATATAAATTATTATTTTTTAATTAAAAAAAATTATTTCTTTACATATTTATTTTATTCAAAATAAGTATTTATGATAATAAAATTCAAACAATATGACAATAATATATATGAAAGAGTAACATAAAGTTTATCATCAACAATAATATATATATATATATATATATATATATATATATATATATATATATATATATATAAAAAAAATTACCTTTAGTCAGAGTGCTCTGTTACGCTTTTTCAATGACTTAAAAACCAACCACGTCAATTGAAGTCTTGAGACGGAACCGATTCTTCATAATTTGATATGAGTTTTGCACTTTCAAAACATTCCTAATGTGGTAATTTTGATTTAACAAGTCTTGACAAGCAGACACTTCAATATTGTGTGGTGATAATAACTATTTTAGTAACTAATAATTTTTTATTTTGTAAATTAATATCTATATTGATCACTGTGTTTAGGAATGACAATTCGGGACGGACCAGGCGGGTTGGTCTGCAGGCTCGCATAAAAAATGCGGGGCGGACTGGAATGTTGAACCTGCAATGGCCTGTCCCGCATAGGCTCGCAGCCCGTGCGGACTAAAGGCGGGACAAGGTGGACTGGCTTGCTGACCCGCTTACAAAATTAAATATTTTTATATTTTAGTTTTTATATCATTCATCACGTTGTTTTTATAAGTTCCTTTTATTATTATTATTATTATTATTATTATTATTAATGTTATTATGTTTATGTATAATAATTGTATATAAATAATGATTTCAATTCTTGAATATGAAATATCTTTTTATACATTTATAGGAACGTATCTTGTAAGGTGACATGTTATTGTACCTTAGCTATAATATTCGTTGCTATTGTTTCTTGTCTTTGATTAAGTAAACTAATTAGAATTATTCGATAGAAAATGAATATCAATTATTATGAAAAAATAAAAAAAGTTTTTATTTTGCTCACCACAAAAAAAAAATTGCTCATTACAAATGCGAATCAGCCTGCAGGCCAACTCACGAATCAGGATGGGTTAGAAAAATATTTCCGATATTAAACTGCGGAGTGGGCCAACCCGATCCGCACTTTGTGGACCAAAATACGGAACGGGCCAAAACGGACCGTACTACCCGCTTTGCTATCCTTAATTGTATGGACTTCCAATTTTTTATGACTAAAGTTGATCGTTAATAGAAGATTCTGTTGTTGTGTATACTCTTTTAAGATGCTTTCATCCCATCAAAACGATCTTAAAACTGAATTAACGGGTAAAACTGTTTCGAATTATTGATTGAGTCGTGCAGTTTCATGCAGTTAACGGGTTTAAAACTTTTTTTTTTCACTTTCTAGGAGGCGTTTGATCAATCATGCAGTTTCATATAAGTATGTAAGGAGGAATCAATTGATTGAATCATGAACCAGTTGGTAAGGTTACATTAAGACCATTATGTTATATTTAACTTTTTAAATATAATGAGACAAACAAATAATTGATTCATCGATCACCGAATCTGTTGAGTCCACATTTTATAACATTTCTATTATTATCTAAATCTCAATTTGGCACCAAGAACACCAACACATTAAAATTGATTTTTTACAACCATCTTCTTTGTCTCTTTATAAGAAAAGAACTACAACGTATTTAAAAAAAAAAAAAGTTTAAAATTCAGAGTATGAATAAAAATAAATTTAACATCTCGGTTAGACGTACATATTGATGGGTCTTCAGGATATCATTAAGTTCACACTACTATATTTATTTATTTATTCTTTGCTATTTAAAAAAATAGTAAGTTGACACTACCGAGTGTATTTATTGTTGTGGAACAACATCAAAAGAAAATAAAACATTCTTTATGGAAAATAATATATCAACACATCTTTCAGCACGTTTATTTTTTTTATTTAGCTAGTCTTTTTCGTGATTTTGCAACTGTTAATAATTTTAATATCATCCTTAAAATAATTAATATTTGAAAAAGACAGTTTATTTATTTTTATAAGGTTTATTTATGTGTCCCAGTTGGTATAAAATAGCAAAATTTGTATTAAAAGTTAGAAATAAACTAACTTAATATACTATTTTTGTAAGTTTTGTACACATAATTAGTTCGGATATTGGACTATACAAGTGGGGAATAAATCCAAAGACTAATTTCCTACTTCTAAAACATAAATAAATCGAGTGTAATTAATAAATCTGAGGTATTGAAAAGTTGAGCTTTTGTTGTAGTCCAAGTTGCTTGAGGTAGATAACGTGTCCCATAGTGTCTCTCAGAGAACCTAAACCGTTGACTATGTCTATTGTGTAGTAGATAAGAGAGAATGAAGCTGAGAGAAATCAGGATAATGATGTACTTTTTGTATTGTCTCTTTATTTATAGTTTTTATGTTATTTTTTTTAAGATTCTTTTTGTGTTATTTTTTTTATTGTATTTTTATAATACATCGATTATCATTTATTTTAATATTTTAAAATATATTAAAAAAATATTTAAAATATTAACACACTGTATTTTTAATATTTAATAAAAGATAACACCTAAAAAATCAGAAAAGAATCTGAACTCATATTTCATCTAGGTTTTAAGTTTTTATGTAAAAGATATAAAGTCATGTTAATTTCTTTAACTAATAAAATAGTTCAGATTCTTTTATTTTTCATTTTGACATTACTATAAATATATTTAAAATTTATTTAAAATTAAATTAAATGTTCAAATAATGAGTTCATTTAATTCATTTATTAATTTAACATAGTTACTATTAAAGTACAAATAATGATTTTCATCTTGTTAAAATTTTCGCCGACGCATAGTATGAATTTTCTCTTAACGTTCTTTTAACATGGTTAATTATGGAGATAAATAATACATGATACATGCTGGTATGCGAAAAACAGGAGACAAGAAAAAACGACTATTCTAAAAATAAATTTATCTTTTTTCTGCCTTTTCCTTCCTAAAATTTGGTCTTATAAAGCACCCAAAACTGACTTTTTACTTAGAAAAATCATACGCTGGACGTTACACCTACTTTCAACACTTGTTATAAATTGCTGTCTCTATTCTCCTACAGTAGAAGCAGTGTACGTAAGAACCAATTAGACAATTATATAATCTAAAAAAAAAAAAAATAGAGGATTGTTTCAGCCTAGCAACTGGATCGAGCTAACAAATCATGAAATCTTGGAGGTCTCGGATTAACTATTAATCAATTCAATTTTAAATTCAACCACCTTGTGCTAGTTCTTTAATCCAATAATTTGTTATTTATTTTTGCACAACGAGGTTGTTCCAAACGTAAAATATTTCACTCCCCTGTGAGCAGCTTCAGTCTAAGTACAAACAAATAGACAACTATTGAATTTTGAGAAATACACGATTGTCTGAATCTGCAACGCAACAAGTAGTAGGTAAGAACGATTAGGCCGTGTAATAACAACTAATCACTGCAATTTTAAATCCAATATCCTTTGACTATATGAAAGCAATAATAACTAGTTATTTATTTAGCAAATTGTTATACCCTAAGTTTACACCAACCAAACAACGCAACTCGTCGGTTATAAATAGTCTTCTCTACTCCCATGGTAGCATCACCACCATACACAATTATCATCTTCATTCCCACTCTCATGGCTAAGTTTCAAACCTTCTTCTCCACTTTCTTTCTTACCCTTCTTTTCGCTTCTCTGGTTTCCGCCACCTTCTACCAAACTATCTCTCCCGATCAGTTACGTGCTCGTGAGAAACTCACACACATTCGCTTCTACTTTCACGAACAGATCACAAACGAGAAACCCTCTCTCCTCATAATCGACCCTCCAAAGATCATGGCAGACTCTCCTCTTCCATTCGGGTCCATGGTGGTGATCGAGAACCGATTGACGATTGGACCTGATGTCGAGTCCAAAAGGA
>Ga0214542_1002778_pt1 | contig 35995 bp, 15 predicted proteins | sample CNSS1metaG_FD_160096 | JGI IMG/M metagenome (GOLD analysis project Ga0214542, IMG submission 160096) | Root nodule microbial communities from cowpea collected in UCLA plant growth center, Los Angeles, California, USA - CNSS1 | ecosystem: Host-associated > Plants > Roots > Nodule | place: USA...
TATATTATATTATATTATATTATATTATATTATATTATATTTTATGTGTAAATATATTATTTATTTATATATATTTTTTAGATTATTTAATAAATTATAAATAGTTTAGTAATTTAAGCGGGGACGGCGGGTATATATATATCCCCATCCCCATCCCCAGTTGAAAATTTCGGGTATTACCCATATCCATACCCATACCCAGTCAAAGGGGGATTCCCCATCAAAACGGGGACGGGTTCGGGTGATACCCACGGGCACGAGTTTATTTGCCATCTCTAGTGCTTGTTGGTACCAGGAGCCTTGTCTGCAACATTCTAAGTTTGGTGTTGTCAACAGATTGCATCTCATCTTTTGAAGTAGGCGGCCTGGACCGCTATATGTTTCTGCTTGACTGGTTACTTTTCATTTGCGGAATTATGTGTAGACGGACTTGGCTGTGCGGTTTTCTTGGTCCGCCTATAGGTGCAGTACATATAGCTTTTGGCTCAATGATAATTTTTTTATCTTAACACTGTGATCTTAAAAGATGTGAAGCTCTCTCTAATGGTTAAACTTATTCAAGGGTAAACGACATTCAACAACTGAAGAGTTTCTACAGAGAAGTCTAGCTCATGCATAAAGTATTGTTTAACCTACAAAGATTTCCACCTCGATCAAGTTTTCTCTTGCCTTGTGTCTATAATATATAGCAAGATTACTCTCCTTTTAAGGCAAAAAAGGTTTAGTACAGTATTCAAGAAGTAAATTAACTGTTGAAGAAAATATGTTGGTATTTTTCGTCGTTGGAAAATGAGAAGAAAAGCACTTGACGAATTACATCTAAGTTTAATTCTTGGTAAATCAAAAGTATATGTGGGTGATTTTCATGTCTCCACGTACAAAAGACGTAAATCAGTGACCCAGATTCTCTTTCTTTTCTCTTTCGTTGCTTTTAGATTTCATGAAGGGCCCCAGATCAGTTTAATCCACGAGAACAAACAACGGTTAAATATTTGGTAATGTAAAAATAATAAAAGTTAACTTTTTTTTTAATGAACATTTTAGCTACATATGGTTATTTTTGTGACGAACAATCTTTTTCCATCTATGATTTCATTTTCCTTGGTAGCATTATGTTGGTCATAACGGTCCCATGTATGCTTTAGACCATATTCACAAGATTTTGTGAAGATTCCTCGACCTGTCTCTTTTCTTTCTTTCTTGTTTCTTTTTTCTGTCTCTGTCTGTCCACCGATTGCTGGATCAATAACTTTTTGACATACATAATTTTCGCCCTCTCTCTCTCTCTTTCAAGGAATTGCAAGCAAAGCAGAATGAACCGTTTCAAACTTAGGCAAGAATATTTCAGAAATGCCAAGAATCTTAATCTCCTACCTAATGCTGCTGAGGGTGAAACTGATAGTGTGGAAAGTGACACCTTTTCTCATCTTCTTTCATGATGGTGTCTCAAATTGTAAGTTAAGTCCCAGATTGACTAAAAATGAGAAAGTAGAACACTATAATAAAGATCCATAAATTCATTATTTTAAGTTTTTGAGTTGAAAGTGGTGTCAATATCTTATGTAATTAAACTCATATCAAATCTCATTGGTGTTGTATCTCCCAATCTCTTTATTGACCTAACAACCTCTTCTCATCTTCTTTCATGTTGGTGTCTCAAATCACATTTGCATGCATCTTTTCCGTATCAGGTAGATATCTCAGAATCCAGCTCGTTCAAATTATGCTTCCAACCCAAAAAAGACGCGTCACCTCTACCTACACAAACATCTTATCATTCACTTTAATCACTCTTTTCTTACAATTCAAAATTCAGCACCATGTTCTTCATTTTTCTTTTCCTTTTCATCTCTTCTTTCATTGTTCAGGGTCCTCCTCACACTTTGATTAAAAACACATATCAACCAAAAGTGGCGCTTTCACCATTTCTTTGACCAAAACACTAATTTCAAAAGAGATCCCAATGGATCGCCTTGATTAATTCCGGGGAACAAAAAGAATTATTGCGGATTTCTTAGCGATCTTACTTAACGAAAATTAAGCCAACCAGAATCTAATAATCCAAAAATTAAGCTTTATTTGGGAAGCACAGAGACAACATTGGGTGACCCCGTAGGTAACATATGGCAATTAAAACAGATCCTTGCCCCTTCAACACACACATTAACCATTTTCTTCATTGACGTCACCAATGCACCACTTTCAACAGAAACGTAACAGTGAGAGTGAAAACAACCAGAACCTAAGAGGGTCAATGAAGAGGTTGTCAATTTCTCTGGTTTCTGTTTGGAACAGTTTTGATAGTTTTCAGAAACGTGTCACTTAAACAGTTCAGAAGCATAGATAGAACGCACCAGCTTCAACCAATTGCATTCAAAGTCCAATTTTGAATTTATTTAGAACGACATTCCCATACTATTGACATGCCAGATACCAACATTCCAAATCCACGTAATTTTTTTTAATGAAAATGTTGTAATACTAAGAATCGAGGATGTCAAAGATGAAACTCCTAACTGTTTGACTGTAAGAAAGGTTTTCATAACGTCTAGCACCAATTATGCCTAAAACTTGGGTAATTGCTATCTCTGACAACAACTATACTGCCAAATATAACACAAATTCATGAAAAAGAGAGTGCAAAGAATACATACGTGGCTTTTAAAGGAAGATTGATTCATCGCACCTATAGATATATAGGCTGAACTTTTCCAGTAGCATGAATGTGCATGTGGAATGACACCATATAAAGTCATATATAAAATGAGAAATTAATACTTTAAGAAAATATGAATGCGAATACTATATTGGTGATAAAGAAACAGCCATTTGAATTTTTTATTTAAATATCAAGTTTTGTTTAACAAAATGTTATATCATCACATCTTATGTAAGAAAATTACAAGAGTATTGGTTAACAAAACTAAGGAGTGTAAAATTTCTTTTAATCGAACTGCTAAAGAAAAATTATAATTATTATAATTTAATACAAAAGATGGTTATTCCTACTTAATCCTTAAGCTCACCAAGTGGAATCCAGTATAAAAAGAGAATATCAATTAAAAGCTAAGTGGGCTTAGTTTTTGAAAAGGCCGAGATCATGGACTTTTTATCATCAGATCAGATATTTTTCTGGTCAAGAACAGTACGCAAGGAGTAGTGAAATTATCACTTCTAAAGTAGGGAAAAAATCGGTGCCCTTCAACTTTTTTCCGCAATTTCAACCTCTTTTAAACTATTACTTTAAGCTATTTGTATGCTTCAAATTAGCCACCGGATAAAACCTGATATATGCACTAAAGACTGAGATTTTTTTATTTTATGTCAACTTCTCAAGCATTTTTTTTTTTTGTAGACAAACTTCTCTTAAACACTTTTGATGAAAAAGAAAAGTAATACACTTTCTTTTTTTATATAATGGTGGATCTGTTAGAATCGAATTTACTAAACCGGACAATTCGGTGCACCATAATGGCATCAAATTAAGGGGCTTCTTCCTGCATCCCAAATATTCTTTTATATCCTCAAAAATTACAATATTAATCCTAAAATTCTTTTATTAATAAAACGGATATTGAGATCTATTTCAGAAAAATGTGAAGAAAATGTCCGCACGATAATATTTACCAGAAGGACTAATCATAAAGCGATGGTTTGGAACAGCAATCTAATAAGCAACAGAATTTCCATTTCGAAACCAAAGCACTAGTGTGCTCATCAATGCTACAATTTATTGCCTCCTATTTAGATTTGGCAAATGTAAAAGCATTCAAAAAGCAGACTATTGGAAAGAAAAACAAATCTGTTGATTATGGTACGAGTAATACAACAACCCTTGTCTAAAAATGCTGTTCCCCCTAATTCCTCTTCTCTAGCATCCTACAGACACTTGCAGTGCTGATACAACACTTAACCTGAACCGTGTCTGTTTCACTAGAAAAGCACATGTCTACATTATTTTCAGTTTCCCCGGACACAGATTAGTACAATGCCTCCAAATTCACAATACTGAAAAAAACGGGAACAATGGCATCCTCTTGTTTACAACAGGAAAAAGTTAGCAACTATTAAGAAAATTGAGCAGTAAACTAAACCAGTTTTAGAAAACAAATTAGCACCATTAGAAGTGTCAGGAACAAAGCTTCCTTCAGGAGTGCTTGTGGTGAGAACGACTACAATCCAGTTATCTTCTGAACCAATACCAATTCCTGTAAACTTGGAGTCGTTGAGATTGCCAGAGTAGAGAGATTGTGTGAAATTTGTAAGGACAACGCTTGAAACCAGGCCAGGAACACAAACAGGCATTACAGCTCCATCCCTTGTGTTAGAAATATTCAGGTGACATTTATTTAAAAGGTCTGGGTAGTTGGAGAACTCAGGCTCTGTACCTGGGACTGTGTTAGCACCTGTGGTATTTGTACAAGGTTGATTCTTGAACTGGTCAGCCATTTCATCAGCAAAGCAATTTGCATTTTCATTCTTTGTTAGAGATATCAAGTTTAATGATTTCCTATAGTTGTTGATTTCTTGATAAAGATCATCTTCCTCATCTGCAAGTGGATATCAGTGCAATCTCAAAATGTAAACTTCAATATGTGGATGTTAACATTATTAAACTTAAATCTAACTCAACTCTATAAAACTACGTTAAAATATATATAATTTTTGCTATAATAGAACTTGAAATGATTCTAATACTATCTAAAAAATAAACATTGCTTCTAACCTAACTCTAAAACTATATTGTAAGTGAGTTTTGGACCAATTTATATAGTCTAAATTTGTCTATTTCCAACATTTGCAAGGAAAGCACATAGGATAATAGAATCTAACTTAGTTTACAATTTGACATATGGTGCTATGCATGACTATGTAAACAGCATGTCACTCAGCTAAGTTGCATTCAAATCTATATGAAATATAGCTCTTCGATTTACAAGTTATTTCAATTGCTGTCATTATACGTGAATTGTGTGGAAGAAGATTTCCTGACCTTCAGCAGCAACCACAGAAAGCTTTACCAACAAGATTAATGAAAAACCTGATCACTAGTAACATGGAACCCTATGGTAGTAAATGATTAAGTTACTCAATGACCATCTAATCAACCTACTGATACAAAAATCGGAATATAAAAGTTGAAGTCATTCTGCATTGACAAGCAACCGCATTATGCAATTTCAAATTTCATTATTTAGTAGGTATCAACACAAATGAGCAGATCTTTTGAAGGTCAATGTAGAAGAATATATAAACTATCCCCAAAGATTCGGTGATGTCAGATCAATCGTTCTCCCATACAGATCTAAGACTGTCCATTGAGAAACTCATACATACACAAGAAAAGGGTGAAAAATAAGGACAGATAAAAACATATACCCAGAGAAAAAACGACTTAAAATCGAAAACTTGATGAGAGTTAAGAAAATTCAAGAAAAGACAGGTAGAGAAAATACTCTTACAACAGATGTTTGAGAATAACAGTCGAAAGGGTAAGAAAAAAATACAAGAGTTGGAAAAAAATTAAGTGAGGGCATCAGAGTACTGACCGTGGTCGCATTTTACAAAGTGATTCGACAAGAGAATGGAAGAAAGGAGGAGCGTCAAAATCAGAGGGAAGCGGAATAAGGCCATTGTTTGTAGTTTGAAAAGCAGAGAGAGAGAGAGAGAGAGAGAGAGTTGAAATGGTGAAGAATCTCTTCTATTTCCGTGTTAAGTAAAAGCTTCATCCTCTGCATTACACGCTGTAACACCCATTTCATCCTTCAACAACTTTCCGTAAAAATGTGCAATTAAGTTTATAATTACATAGCAATTGTTCTTCATATACAATATTAAAATCATCCTTTTTTTTATCTTTAGATTTTATTTCCTGTTTTCTTTTCCATTCTGGTAATCTTAACTATATAATATGAACTTGACAAAATTAATTGTGATCCATGCATGATTATAATCACAGTAGATCGATAAATTACCTAAAATTTTTAAATTTATAAGGATATACAAGTCAAGTTTTTAAGTTCATTAAAAGAATTTTAATGTAAATTTTTAAATTTATTAGGACCTATCTCCAAAGTTTTTAAATTTATTATGGACCTACTTACAAAGTTTTTAAATTTATAAGAGACCTGCTTGCAAAGTTGTTAAATTGATGATAAAGTTATCTACAAAGTTTTTAAATTTATTAAAGGATCTAACAGCAAATATTTAAATTTATCAGGGACCTACTTGTAAAGTTTGTAAATTTAACATTAACCTAAGTTTTTAAATTTATAACCGACCTACTTACAAAGTTTTTAAATTTAATAGAGACCTACTTGCAAATATTTTGAATTTATCATAGACTTACTTGCAAAGTTTTTAAATTTATTAGGAACCGATATGCAAAGTTTTAAATTTATAAGGAACCTACTTGCAAACTTTTTAAATTTAACATGGACTACCAACAAAGTTTAAAATTTAGAAGGGACCTACTTGTAAAGTTTTTAAATTTAATAGGAACCTACCTGCAAAAAAATTAAATTTATCAAAGACCTATGTGCAACGTTTTTAAATTTATAACGGACCTACCTAAAAGTTTTTAAATTTACAAAGGATTATATAAATTTTTCAAATTTATAAGGCACATACTTGTCAACTTTTTAAATATAACAAAACCTACCTACAAAGTTTTAAAATTTATCAAGGACCTACCTGCAAAGTTTTTAAATTTATCACGACTTACATGCAAAATTTTTAAATTTATCAAGGATCTACCTGCAAAGTTTTAAATTTATAAGGGATCTTCTTGTAAAGTTTATAAATTTAGTAGGGACCTACCTGCAAATATTTTAAATTTATCAGGAACTTACTTGCAAAGTTTTAAAATTTATCAGGGACCTACCTGTAAATATTTTAAATTTATTAGGGACTTACCTGCAATATTTTAAAATTTATCAAGGACCTACATGCAAATATTTATTAAGGACTTAGCTGCAAAACTTTTAAATTTATCAGGGACCTACTTGCAAAGTTTTTAAATTAACAGGGACCTACCTCCAAATATCTTCAATTTATCATAGACTTACATGCAAAGTTGTTAAATATATTAGGGACCTACATGAAAAGTTTTAAATTTATAAGGGAACTACTTGAAATATTTTTAAATTTATTAGGGACCAACCTGCAAAGTTTTAAATTTATAAGGGGTCTACTTGCAAAGTTTTAAAATTTAACAATAACTTTCTACATGCAAATATTTTAAATTTATCATGACTTGCCTACAAAGTTTTAAAATTTATTAAGGACCTACATGCAAATCTTTTAAATTTAACAAGGACTTATCTGCAAAGTTTTAAATTTAGCAGAAATCTATATGCAAAACTTTTAAATTTATCAGGGACCTACCTGCAAAGTTTTAAATTTATCATGAACTTACTTACAAAGTTTTAAAATTTATCAGGGACTTACTTACAAAGTTTTAAATTTATAAGGGACTTACCGGCAAAGTTTTAAAATATATCTAGGACCTTCATGTAAATATTTTAAATTTATCAAGGACTTACTTGCAAAGCTTTTAAATTTATCAGGGACCTACCTGTAAAGTTTTATATTTATCAGGGACTTACCTGCAAAGTTTTAAATTTTTCAGAGACCTACTTGCAAATATATTAAATTTAGCAGGGACACATCTGCAAAGCTTTTAAATTTATTAGGGACTTACCCATAAAGTTTTAAAAAATTTAATAGGGACCTACATGTAAATACTTTAAATTTATAAGATATTTACCTACAAATATTTTAAAATTATTAACGGACCTACATGGAAATATTTTAAATTTACCAAGGACTTACCTGCAAATATTTTAAATTTATTAACGGACCTACATGGAAATATTTTAAATTTACCAAAGACTTACCTGCAAAGTTTAAAAATTTACTAGGGACATACCAGCAAATATTTTAAACTTATGAGGGACTTACCTGCAAAATTTAAAAATTTGTGAGGGACTTACTTGCAAAACTTTTAATTTTATGAGGGACCTACCTGCAAAGTTTTAAAATTTATGAGTACTTGTAAATATTTTAAATTTATCATGCACTTATCTACAAAGCTTTTAAATTTATCAGGCATTTACCTACAAACTTTTAAATTTATCAGGAAATTATCTACAAAGTTTTAAATTTATCAGGGACCACAATGCAAATATTTTAAATTTACCAGGGACTTACTTGCAAAGCTTTTAAATTTATAAGGGACATACTTGCAATATTTTAAATTTATTAGTGACTTACCTGTAAAGTTTTAAAATTTATCAGGGACCTACCTCCATATATTTTAAATATATCAGGGACTTACCTACAAAATTTTAAAAGTTCTCAAGGACCTACATGCAAATATTTTAAATTTATCAAGGACTTACATGCAAAGCATTTAATTTTATCAAGGACCTAACTGTAAACTTTTAATTTGTAAGAGATCTACTTGCAAAGTTTTTAAATTTAACAGGGACCTACCTGCAAATATTTTAAATTTTGCAGGGACTTGCCTGCAAAACTTTTAAATTTATCATGGACTTATCTACAAAGTTTTAAATTTCTCAGGGACTTACCTGCAAAGCTTTAAAATATATCAAGGACCTATCTGTAAATATTTTAAATTTATCAAGGACTTATATGCAAAGCTTTAAAACTTATGAGGAACTTATCTGCAAACTTTTAAATTTATCAGGGACTTATTTGCAAACTTCTAATCTTCTCAGGGACTTACCTGTAAATATTTAAAATTTAATAAGGCACTTACATGCAAATATTCTAAATTTAGCATGGACTTACTTTCAAAGTTTTAAAATTTATCAAGGGCATACATGCAAATATTTTAAATTTATCAGGGACCTATTTGTAAAGCTTTTAAATTTATCAAGGATGTACATGCAAAGCTTTTAAATTTATCAAGGACTGACTGCAAACCTTTAAATTTATCAGGGACTTAACTCCAAACTTTTAAATTTCTCAAGGACTTACTTGTTATATCTTAAATTTATTAAGTGACTTACATGCAAATATTTTAAATTTATGAGGGATTTACCAACAGAGCTATTAAATTTATTAGGGACTTACCTGCAAAGTTTTAAAATTTATCAGGGACCTATCTGCAAATATTTTAAATTTATTAGGGACTTACTTGCAAAACTTTTAAATTTAACAGGGACATACCTGCAAACTTTTAACTTTATCAGGGACCTACCAGCAAATATTTTAAATTTATCATGGACTTACCTACAAAGCTTTTAAATTTATCAAGGACCTACTTGCAAAGTTTCAAATTTATTAGTGACTTACTTGCAAAGTTTTAAAATTTAGCAGAGACCTATAAGAAAATATTTTAAATTTATCAGGGATTTACCTGCAAAACTTTTAAATTTAACAGAGACTTGCCTGCAAACTTTTAAATTTATCAGGGACTTACTTGCAAAACTTCTAAATTTATCAGAGACATACATGTAAAGTTTTAAATTTTATCACGGAACTACCTGCAAATATTTTAAATCTATCAGGACTTATCTGCAAAACTTTTAAATTTATCAAGGACTTACCTACAAAGTTTTAAATTTATAGTGGACTTACCTGCAAAGTTTTAAAATATATCAGGGACCTATTTGCAAAATTTTAAAATTTACCAAGGACCTACATGCAAATATTTTAAATTTATCAAGGACATACCTACAGATATTTTAAATTTACCAGGGACTTACCTGCAAAGTTTTAAAATTTATTAGGGACTTACCTGCAAATATTTTAAATTTATTAAGGGACTTACCTGCAAATATTTTAAATTTATCAGGGACTTACCTGCAAAGTTTTAAAATTTATTAAGGACCTACATGCAAATATTTAAAATTTCTTAGGAACTTATCTGCTAATATCCTAAATTTTTTAAGGGACTTACTTGCAAATATTTTAAATTTATGAAAGATTTACCTACAGAGTTGTTAAATTTACCAGAGATTTGCCTACAAACATTTAAATTCATCAGGAACTTATCTGTAAAATTTTAAATTTATCAGGGACCTTCATGCTAATATTTTAAATTTATTAGGGACTTACTTGCAAAGCTTTTAAATTTATCAAGGACCTACTTCCAAAGTTTCAAACTAATTAGGGACTTATCTTCAAAGTTTTAAAGTTTATTAGGGACTTATCTGCAAATATTTTAAATTTATCAGGGACTTACCTGCAAAGGTTTTTAATTTAACATGGACTTGACTGCAAACTTTTAAATTTAACAGGGACCTACCTGTAACTATTTTAAATTTCTCAGGAACCTATCTGCAAATATTTTAAATTTATTAGAGACTTACTTGCAGAGCTTTTAAATTTATCAACAACATATCTGCAAAGTTTTAAAATTTATCACGAAACTACCTGTAAATATTTTAAATTTACCAAGGATTTACCCACGAAATTTTGAAATTTATCAAGGACCTACATGCAAATACTTTAAATTTATCAAGGACTTACCTGCAAATATTTTAAATTTACCAGGGACTTACCTGTAAAGTTTTAAAGTTTATTAGGAAATTACCTGCAAATATTTTAAATTTATCAGGGATTTACCTACAAAATTTTTAAATTTAACAAGGACCTACCTGCAAATATTTTAACTTTAGTAGGGACTTACCTACAAAATTTTAAAATTTATCATGGACCTACATGAAAATATTTTAAATTTATAAGAGACTTAGATGCAAATCTTTTAAATTTATCAGGGACCTAACTATAAAATTTTAATTTGTTAGAGATGTACTTGCAATGTTTTTAAATTTAACAAGGACCTACTTTTAAATCTTTTAAATTTATTAAGGACTTACATGCAAAATTTTAAAATTTACCAAGGATCTATATGTAAATATTTTAAATTTATTAGGGAGTTACCTGGAAATATTTTAAATTTATCAAGGACTTAAATGCAAAGTTTTAAAATTTATCAGGGATCTACTTGCAAATATTTTAAATTTATCAGAGACTTACCTACAAAGCTTTTAAATTTATCAAGGACCTACTTGCAAAGTTTCAAATTTATTAGGGACTTACCTGCAAAGTTTTAAAATTTATCAGGGACCTATAAGAAAATATTTAAAATTTATCAAGGACTTACCTGCAAAACTTTTAAATTTAACAGAGACTTGCCTGCAAACTTTTAAATTTATCAGGGACTTACTTGCAAAGCTTTTAAATTTATCAGGGACATGCCTACAAAGTTTTAAATTTTATCACGGAACTACTTGCAAATATTTTAAATCTATTAGGGACGTACCTGGAAAACTTTTAAATTTATCAAGGACCTACCTATAAAGTTTTAAATTTATAAGAGACTTACATGCAAAGTTTTAAAATATATCAGGGACCTATTTGAAAAATTTTAATATTTACCAAGGACCTACATGCAAATATTTAAAATTTATCAAGGACATACCTGCAAATATTTCAAATTTACCAAGGACTTACCTGTAAATTTTTAAAATTTATCATGGACTTACCTTTAAATATAGGGACTTACTTGCAAAGTTTTAAAATTTATTAAGGACTTACATGCAAATATTTTAAATTTATCAGGGACCTATCTACAAATATTTTAAGTTTATCAAGGACTTACATGCAAAGCTTTTAAATTGATAAAGGGACTTACCTTCAAACTTTTAAATTTATTTGGGACTTATCTGTAAATATTTTAAATCTATCAGGGACTTACCTGCAAAACTTTTAAATCTATCAAGGACTTACCTACAAAGTTTTAAATTTATAAGGGACTTACCTACAAAATTTAAAATATATCAAGGACATATTTGCAAATTTTAAAACTTACCAGGGACCTACATGCAAATATTTTAAATTCATCAAGGACTTACTTGCAAATATTTTAAATTTACCTGAGACTTACCTGCAAAGTTTTAAAATTTATTAGGGACCTACCTGCAAATACTTTAAATTTACCAAGGACTTACCTGCAAAGTTTTAAAATTTATTAAGGACCTACATGCAAATATTTAAAATTTATCAGGGATCTATTTTAAGTTTATCGGGGACTTACTTGTTGAGGTTTTAAGTTTATCAAAGACATACCTGCAAATTTTTAAATTTTATCACGGAACTACCTACAAATATTTTAAATTTATCATGGACTTACCTACAAAATTTTAAAATTTATCATGGACCTCCATTCAAATATTTTAAATTTATCATAGACTTAGATGCAAAGCTTTTAAATTTATTAGGGACCTAACTACAAAATTTTAATTTGTTAGGGATCTACTTGCAAAGCTTTTAAATTTATCAGGGACCTAACTACAAAAGTTTAATTTGTTAGGAAATTACCTACAAGGTTGTTAAATTTATCATGTATTCACCTGCAAACTTTTAAATTTATCAGGAATTTATCTGCAGAGTTTTAAATTTATCAAGGACCTTTATGCAAATATTTTAAATTTATTAGGGACTTACTTGCAGAACTTTTAAATTTATCAGAAACTTATCTGCAAAGTTTTAAATTTATCAAAGACCTTTATGCAAATATTTTAAATTTATTAGGGACTTACTTGCAGAACTTTTAAATTTATCAGGGACCTACCTGCAAATAATTTAAATTTATTAGGGACTTACTTGCTGAGCTTTTAAGTTTATCAGGGACATACCAACCTGCAAAGTTTTAAATTTTATCATGGAACTACATGCAAATATTTTAAATTTATCAGGGACTTACCTATAAAATTTTAAAATTTATCATGGACTTACATTCAAATATTTTAAATTTATCATGGACTTAGATGCAAAGCTTTTAAATTTATCAGGGACCTAACTACAAAATTTTAATTTGTCAGGGATCTACTTGCAAAGTTTTTAAATTTAACAAGAACCTACCTGCAAATACTTTAACTTTAGCAGGAAATTACCTACAAAGTTGTTAAATTTATCATGTATTCACCTGCAAACTTTTAAATTTATCAGGAATTTATTTGTGGAGTTTTAAATTTATCAAGGACCTTTATGCAAATATTTTAAATTTATTAGGGACTTACTAGCAAAACTTTTAAATTTATCAGGAACTTATCTGCAGAGTTTTAAATTTATCAAGGACCTTTATGCAAATATTTTAAATTTATTAGGGACTTACTTCCAGAACTTTTAAATTTATCAAGGACCTACTTGCAAAGTTTTAAATTTATCAGGAACTTACTTGCAAAGTTTTAAAATTTATCAAGGACCTATTTGCAAATATTTTAAATTTATCAAGAACTTACTTGTAAAGTTTTTAAATTTACCATGGACCTACATGCAAAGTTTTAAATTTATCATGGAATTACCTGCAAATATTTTAAATTTAAAAGGGACTTACGAACAAAGCTTTTAAATTTATCAGGGACTTATCTGCAAAGTTTTAATTTTATTAAGGACCTCCATGCAAATCTTTTAAATTTATCAGGGACTTACTTGCAAAACTTTTAAATTTATCACGGACCTATGCAAAGTTTTATATTTATAAGGGATATACTTGCAATGTCTTTAAATTTAGCAGAGACCTATCTACATAAATTTTAAATTTATCAGGGACTTACCTGTAAAGTTTTAGAATTTATCAGGGAACTACGTACAAATTTTTAATTTTATAATGGATCTACTTGCAAAGATTTTAAATTTAGTAGGGACCTACTTGCAAATATTTTAAATTTAGCAGGGACTTGTTTACAAAGTTTTAAAATTTATCAATGATGTACCTGCAAATATTTTAAATTTATAAGGACTTACCTGCAAAACTTTAAAATTTATCATGGATCTACATGTAAATATTTTAAATTTATCAGGGACTTATCTGCAAATATTTTAAATTTATCAAGGACTTACCTACAAAGTTTTAAAATTTATCAAGGACCTACATGCAAATATTTTAAATTTATCAGGAACTTACCTGCAAATATTTTAAATTTATTAAGGACTTATTTGAAAAATTTTAAAATTTATCAGGGACCTGCATACAAATATTTTAAATTTATCAGGACTTACATGCAAACAAATATTTTAAATTTACCAAGACTTACCTGCAAAGTGTTAAAATTTATGAGGGATCTACTTGTAAAGATTTTAAATTTAGTTGAGACTTACCTGTATCGTGTTAAATTTATCAAGGACCTACCTTCAAATATTTTAAATTTATCTGGGATTTACTTGCAAGTTTTTAAATTTATCAAAGACCTACCTTAAGATATTTTAAATTTTATTTGGGACTTAAAGTTTTAAATTTATAAGGAATCTATTTGCAAAGTTTTAAAATTAAGCATGGAGCTATTTGCAAATATTTTAAATTTATCAGAGACTTACCTATAAAGTTTTAATATTTATCAAGGACCTACATACAAATATTTTAATTTTATCAGGTATTTACCTACAAATATTTTAAATTTATTAAGGACTTGCCTACAAAATTTTAAAATTTACCAGTGACCTACATGCAAATATTTTAAATTTATCAGGGACTTACCTGCAAATATTTTAAATTTACCAGTGATTTGCCTGTAAAGTTTTAAAATTTATTAAGGATCTACCTGCAAATATTTTAAATTTATCAGAGAATTACTTGCAAAGCCTTTAAATTTATTAGGGACTCACCTGCAAAGTTTTAAATTTATAAGGGACCTACTTGCAATGTATTTAAATTTAAGAGTGACCTACCTGCAAATATTTTAAATTTATCATAGACTTACCTGTAAAGTTTTAAAATTTATTAGGGACCTCCCTACAAATATTGTAAATTTATCTCGAACATACTTGTAAAGTTTTAAATTTATAAAGGACCTATTTGCAATGTTTTTAAATTTACCAGGAACTACTTGCAAATATTTTAAATTTATCATGGACTTACCTGGAAAATTTTAAAATTTATTAGGGACATACGTGCATATATTTTAAATTATCAGGGACTTACTTGCAAAATTTTAAAATTTATCAAGGACATACATGCATATATTTTAAATTATCAGGGACTTACCTGCAAAATTTTAAAATTTATCAGGGAGTTCCATGCAAATAATTTAAATTTATGAGGGACTTACCTGCAAAGCTTTTAAATTTATCAAGGACTCTCCTACAAAGTTTTAAATTTATAAGGGACCTACTTGCAATGTTTTTAAATTTAGTAGGGATCTGCCTACAAATATTTTAAATTTATCAAGGACGTACTTGTAAAACTTTTAAATTTATCAGGGACCTATCTTCAAAGTTTTTAAATTTAAAAAGGACCTACTTGCAAATATTTTAAATTTATCAGGGACTTATCTGCGAAGCTTTAAAATTTATCATGGACCTACTTGCAAAATTTAAAATTTATCATGGACTTACCTGCAAAGCTCTAAATTTAGGCTTAAATATACATTTTGTCCCTATTTTAATTGTTTTTATTCAATTTAGTCATCATTTTCGTTTTGTGTTCAATTAGGTCGGACCTAAATGCAAAATTTTAATTTGTAAGGATCTATTTGCAAAGCTTTTAAATTTATCAATGATTTACTTGTAAAATTTTAAAATTTATCAAGGACCTACATGCAAATATTTTAAATTTATCAGGGTCTTACCTGCAAAGCTTTTAAATTTATACGGGACCTACCTGCCAATTTTTAAATTTATCAGAGACATACATGTAAAGTTTTTAAATTTATCAAAGACTTACTTGCAAAGTTTTTAAATTTATCATGGTCCTACCTGACAAGTTTTTAACTTTTACATGGACCTACCGACAAAGTTTCCAAATTTATCAAAGGACCTAACTGCAAGTTTTTAAATTTATCAGTGACCTATATATAAAGTTTAGTTTTTAAATTTATCATAGACTTACCTGTAAAGTTTTATTAGAAATTTACCGAAATGTTTTTAAATTTATTAGAAACTTACATGCAAAGTTTTTAAATTTATCAAATGGACTTAACTGTAAAATTTTAAAATTTATCATAGACTTATATGCAAAGTTTTTAAATTCATCATAAATCTATGCGCAAAGTTTTTAAATTTATCTGCAAAATTTTTTAATTTAGGAAAGACCTATACACACAGTTTTTAACGGAAAAATTTAAAATTTATCAAAAATTTATATACAAATTTTTAAATTTATTAGAAACTTATGTACAAAATTTTTAGATTTATTAGGATCTATATGCAAAATTTTTAATTTAGAAAAGAACTATATACAAAATTTTTAAATTTATAAGAATTCTAATTAAAATATTATTAAATTTATCAAGATTCTAATTTTAAAACTTTTAAATTTATCAAATGATCTGACAATAAAATTTTGTAAATTTATCATATATTTACCTGTAAAGTTTCACAGTGTAATAATAAAAAACTAATGGATATAAAATACTCCACGACATAAATAATTGGCATAATAACTGAAATTTTGAAAAAGCAACTCATAGTGAGGCAAAACTTCCGTGACACCATTTACGAAGAGATTTACAAAGTTTTAACCATCTAACTCATTTCTTTTTTTATAGTCAGAGTTGAGTTAAGGGCCACATATGATCCGCCCCACATCCCACTCATAATAAAACCTACCACCGTTTAATCATCCTAAACTTTAATACGAAGGTGATAAATATTTATTTCATAACTCAATAAATAAATATTTTAATAATATTCTTTTTATGTTTTATTTTAAAATATTAATACATATGATTATAATGGTTTTCAAATAAATGTTTTTTTTTCAGGATGTGTTTGGATTGGATGATGAATTTGAAGAGTAGAAATGAGTGAATTTGAACAAAAAGAGATGAAAGAAAAATTTGTGAAAGTTTGTAAATAAAATGATTAGTTTAATAGATTAAAAAAATATTTTAATTGATAAAATTATAAGATTATGATTTGATCTCGAATAATATTTCATTAAAATATTTTTTTAAATACTGTAAAAAAATTGAAAATATAAATTTTAGATAAAATCAACTTTAAATTAAAATAAAATTTATTATACAACTTTAAAAATTAAAGAAGTTATACTTTAGAATAACTTTATTAAAATAACTTTTAGATGATTTATTGTGTTACAAAAAATAAATATTTTATTAATTAATAAATAATATATATTTTTAAATTAATTATAAATATATTAACTCTTTTTCACATCTCTTCGCATTTCAACGAGAAAAGTTTTAAGTCGTGTTCGAGTCTCGATTCATTCATTTCTTCTTCGCTCTCAAGTCTTTCCATATTGTCAAACAAATGCACCCTTAGAGAATGTCGAACTATCACTCTTATTTTAATATACAATCTTTTCAAATATTCTTTCTCTCGGATTATTTACAGAATTACATTTGCGGATCGTTATCATATTTGTAGTCCATAATGTTAGTTATTTTTTTTCTTCATTTACTATATCACATGAATGTAATACATTAAATAAGAGTGCAATTATTTTAAATAAGATTATACAATAAAAGAACTATTTATTATTATTTTTAATCTATACTCCTCAAATTAACCTGGAGTTTTAAGACATTCAAAAATAATAATATTGGTTTCTTCTTCCTAGAGATAAAACAAAACATGTATAATAACATAAGGAAGAACCCAAAGGCACAGTGCAACTAAGCTTTGAAAAGATGAAATAGAAAACAAAACACCCCACAAATCTTCAAAGGAACGCGCTTCAAACACACGATTCTCCATTCTCTCTATTCAAAATATAACTCGCAATCGACTGAAGCTCTGGGAAACCGCACAATCTTCATGTACAACCTGTGTAACCTGTCTGATCCCTCGTCACTGTCGAAACCATAAGGGTTGCTGAAAATCCAGATTGCTTCCAACACTGGCGTTGATTTCAACAAAACTTTTATGGCAAACAATTCATCCTTATTCCCAGTAAACCCGTATAACCTTAACGTCTTCAGGTTTGTTTCTAAGCACGCTGGCAATGGATAAACCTTCTTTAAACCATTTGTATGCAGAAAGACGCCCTGGATATACAAATAAAATATCATGAATCAATGAAACTCATAATGTTTGCAAATAAAGAATCGATTTCTGGGTTTGAAGTTACCATGGCGAAGTAAAGAGCTTCAAGACGAGGTGAGCACCGCAATATGGTGAGCAGGGCATCACATGCCATATTCATTGGATCTGTTGACTCAACATGAAGCTCAACCAAATTGTTGAACAAAGGAAGTTCCGGAATGTAAAATGATCCCTGACATAGAGCCTAACATGCACAACAAAAGAAAATTTCAGAAGAGTCTTCTGAATATACATATATCAATATAACAAGCTTGTTATGTGAGACCAAACCTCAGTAGCAAAGTCTGAAATTGATAGCCTTTCCACATTTGAGAGTGCCTTAAGAATTCTGAGCACGAAAAGACCGGCGTCCGTGCCGTCGCTGGGCGGTGGGTGAACCTCAACAGCTCCATTGGTGATCGATGATGTGTTACAATCCAACACATAGTCATTTAGGAGGTCCCCATCGTACGAGAATGTTTTCAGGTTACTCGAAGTGATTACTATTCGGCAGCTTGTTGGATCATTGTCATCGATTAAATCGTTTTCGTCATCTTCCCACTCCCTGATGGTCAATATCTGAAGCGATGGACAAGCAATCTGAACAGTTTCAATGTTGGTCCATTTGCAATCAATTAAGGTCAACTGCGTCAGGGAGGGACAACCATTGAAAAGTCGCTGCGTTGAGAAAGAATCAGGGAACATAACCTCTCTCAAACTCATAGTGGTGAGACTCGGAAAAGAAATGAAGGGAGGGAGCATGAAAAGATGCGGCATGCTGAGATGAAAATGTGTCAAGTCTTTGGAGCTAAAGAGGTAATCAGGGAAGACCAATGGTTCTTCATCAAGGTTTCCGAATTCGAGGCTTAGTTCTTGAATCGTGGGGTTGATGAAACCGCTTAGCCAGCCATTAACGATAGGAGTGTCCTCGCAAACGTCGCATGCGAGAGAGAATATTTTAATACACGAGGTGTTCAAAACCGCGAGTAGTTTCTCCACAAAGTCAATGAACTCTTTCTTCTCCCTGTGTCCTTTTTCTGCCAACCTAACCTTTGAGATATGCTTCCATTGATTCCTCCATTTTTTGGATATGACATCTGTTTGAATTGCTTCTTTGATGGGTAGGTTGGAGATAACCTCTTGAAGGATCTCGTTTGGTAGATCACGTAATTTGGTACCACTGTTTGTCTCTCCCTCGTGTTGCTTCCCGTTCTTGTTACACTTTGCATCCATCCCTGTAACCATAGGCATTAGCAAAATTCAAATGAAAGCAATACCCAGCAGAGATTATCTTTAAGGTTTTGGTTAGAAATGATGTGAAATCTCTAATGTGTGTGTCTTAAATTCAGATTTTATTGGTCTTGTATTTTTTAATAAATTCTCTACAAAATCCATTAATGGTCATCATCAGAGTCAATACAGTATCACCCTATATCTAAAGTCTTACCGAAGGATTTAAGTGTGCCCATTGTAATCCCAGATCCACCGAGATCATGCAAAATCACAGTCCACGACCATGTTAAGTCTGACCTAAAATTCATTATTTTTTTAATATGCGATGAGATTCTATCTTAACAAAGAATTTCATTAACACAAACTTCCGAGAAACGCACAAAAGTGGCGATTTCATTATCAGAATCACAGACACAGTGTAAAGGGTTCAAGAATTATCTGTAAGCGAAAGCAGAAAATTGAGAAACAAAAGTTGAAGTGATAACCTGAAGAGGGAAGGAAAGAACAAGTAACAGCCTTCACTGGAAAGTGGCGATGGTAACAAGTAGACGACACTTTCACTTCTCAGCGCCACCGGCGAGGAAGTGAGTGATACTTGCGATATAATATGTGATCAAACATGTTATAGATGCCACTATTTATAACTATTGATTGAATTTTCAATTGATATATTTTTTTAATTTTTTTAATACAGGGAAACTTTCAAAACCAACTGATCAATAATTAATTAATGATATAAATTTAATAACAATAATTAAATGCATATATATATATATATATATATATATATATATATATATATTGATTCCAAAAAAGTTATATAAATTGTTTCTCGTTTTCTCAGCTTTTTGTCAAGACAGACCCATTTAGTGAAAAGATTAGATAGTTGTCAAACAAAAACTTGAAGCTTTGACAGTTATAACTAAGATTGTCTTAAAAAAATTGAGATAGAAAAGATTATTTAATATTTGAATTTCGGAAACTGTTTCGGATAATTAAATTATTAATGAAAATATGATTAAAATATATTTATTGCACTCTAAATTTTACAATATTTTGAAGAAAAAAAATAATTAATGAAGTGCGTGCAGCAGTTATTTTGTAAATATATGTGTAACTTTTTCAAATTATTATTGCCAATATTAATGTCCTTTGATAATAAGAAAAAACGTCAATGTATGTTTATCACACCAATAATATATTTATAGTATATAGAATATAATATAATGTAGAAACGTTTCCGATGATTGGTGGCATTTGCAAGACCCATCGGCGGTATATTTATTTATAATTGAACATATTAAATAATCAAGTTGAGAAATTCTTTAATATTAAATTAAATATTTGAGAAAAGTTTTCAGGTTAGAATGCATTGATTGCATTCTATATTTTAATATTTTTTGGAAAAAAAACAATGAACCATTAATAGTCTTCTGAAATATAAGGTTACGTTTAATGTACATTTTGTTAGTTTCTAGTTTTTTTTATTGTGGTGTTTGTTTTATTAGTAGTATTTCAGGCAAATAATTTGTTAGTAATATGTAATAGTTTTTGAAACATTATTTTTTTAAAATAGAAGTTTAATTTAAAAAATACAGTAATAAATTTCATTTTTATTAATAGATGGCACTATTTGTAAGTATTGATGGAATGTACTTACATGATATATTACCGGGAGATAAATTAATGTCGTAAAAATTGAATAACAAGAACTAAATGAACAACAACACGATTTGATACTAAAAGTTCTTGATATAATTGGTGTGACATTCGCATTTCTTGATTTCCTCTTTCTGTCCACTTACACCTTAAATAGATAATTTCATGATATATAAGACATTTAAATATATTTCATTTAAATTAAATTCATTTTTTTAAAATATTTTGTTTAGATGAGGTGATTTAAATTAATTTTGTAAATAAAGTAACTCAATTGTTATTAAATTAAAAATATATATTTAAATATTAAATAATTGTTAAAAAGAACCATGTTAATACTAATAATTTTGTATAACTCATCCTGATTAAAGTAAATATTTTGTTAAAGTTTTTTAATATTTTTTTATTTTAAGTTATGAAATGTTAGATCGGAGATGAGACCCAGTTGGGTAGAGCTCATATAAGACTAGGTTGAGTCAATCTAACTCAAAGTCTAGTCAGGTCGACACAAGTATAGGTTGAGTTGAGTCGTTCTTGGACCAGATGTCAAATATATGCTTAGGCTTAGTCAAGTTGAGTTGGCTCAAATCCAGGTTGAACTAAGTTGGACAATGTCTAAGTCAAACCAAGTTGGGTTGGGTCCAAATTGAGTCGAGTTAGGTAACTCACATTTAGTCGATTAAGTCCACATTCATTCAAGTCGAGACAAACCCACATCAAGTCGAGTTAGGCTAGGCCCAAGTTGGTCCTAGTCCAATGTAGACCAACCAAGCGAAGTTTGTTTGGGCCTGGGTCGACTAAGTTGGTCCAAACAACCTAAATGAGCTCATGCTCATGTCATATCATATAGGCTTGGACCCTAGTCAAGCCAAGTTGGGTGTGTCCACATTCATCCAATTTGGGCTCAACCACGTTCAACCAACTCGACTAGGCCCATGTGAGTTCTGATTTGATCAAGATCAAATTGGGCTAACTTGATCAATACCAAATCCAATAAAATTTAACCAAATCAAGTTAAGTTTATTTTAAGTTGTAACATTCAATCGTGACCTTATCAAATTAAGTTAGGTCAATTCCATATCAGGTTGAGTTATGACATTAGGTTACGATCTTATCCAAACATACTATAAACATATTACTTTATCTCAAAAGTATTAACTAAATAAAAAACTATATAAAATTAATAAATATAGAAAACAATTATTATTAAGTGGGGGAAATGTTTAATGAGGTAGCTTAATTATTAATAACAAATATGCTTTAAATTATTTATTACTCTGAAGTATTCAATGTTTTGAAAAAATAATTAATGAATGTATACAACCGCTATTTTGTAAGCATTTACATTTTTCTCATTATCCTCAAAATAATGTTTCTTTATATTAAAAGAATACTTATGTAAATTTATTGCAACACAAATATTTAATTATACATTATATGTATAGAACAGTTAAATTTGACAATCTAATTGTATTTCTGGCATCCATTCTGGTTATATTTATTGCACTTGAATAAATTACATTATGAAGTTTGAAAATTGTTAACATATATTAAATATTTGATAAATATGTTAAAATAAAACTGTAGTTATTGCATTCCACATTTAAATATTTTATTTTGGAAAAAAGTAACTAAGTATTAAATAAACTTTTAATATAAAACACTTTTTCTCAAAAAATAAATAAATTGTTGTCACTTTTTTTTAAGACTTTTTATGGTTGCTACATTAATTATTATTTTTTTTTAAATACCCATAAATAGTTAACATGTTGTCAATAAAATAATACTATATATTTGAAATAAATAACAAAAATAAATCATCTAATAACCTGAATTGAGAATATAACTTTTTATTGATGTCAAAGTTTTATTTAACTACTTTTGTTTTATTTAAAATAAAAAAATTCTTAATAAGAATATAAATCTTGAGATATTGTCTGTTTTAAAAATTTTAAACTTAGTTTGACATTGACTCCTAAGCGATGTAAAATTTATTAGAGCTTCATCACAATTTTATTCTTAAAATAATTTTTAAAATACGCTTAAAAGGATGAAGGGAAAAAGAATATTTAAATTGTGTTTTACATTGATTCCTAAACGATGTGAGACTTATTAAATATACCAAAACAAATTCAACTATTTTTTAGAAGAGTATGAATTAGTTTAAATAATGTTATAAATTGAATAAGCAAACAAACAAAAATATATATCAAGGATAGGTAGATATACATGAATTTTCTTATAAAAGAGATAATCATTATATAAAAGTAATTATTTTTAATGAAATTAAATATGACATTTTCGAGGATTGTAACTACCACTAATATTATTATTTGGGATTGCAATGTTCCAGAAAGAACCGACGTGACTAATAGACTACCAAAAATTTTTAACAACCCCTGCCTGAAAAGATGTAACTTGTTTGAAGATTTCAAACTCTCATTACTTAGGATTTTTTGAAACCCCGTTACTATTCAGGTTTTTGAAAGTTACAATGGTTGAACGATATACATTTCATAAAGGAGTACGTGGTTCTATTTTATACAAGAATTTGTAGTTTGTTGATCTAGGTTAGATTGATTTTAATAGTACTATATGCCAAATAAGTTGTTTAATCAGCTTATATTCATTTTATTTCAAATTAGAAGATGCAATATACATACTTGTGTATCTCTCTTCTTCTTATTCTACGTAATTAATTTAATTAAAGAATCACATAAAAGAATAAAACTGTAAAATAATTATTTTAATTTTAAAATAATTAAATTTAATTAAACAGTTATCTGAAGAGTTAAAATGGTAAATTTTAAGTTAAAAAATATTTTTTTAAAAGATAAAACTAAAAAATATTCTGTAAAAAAAAAATCACCTCTATTGGTGAGATAGATTATGTCTCCTGAAACAATAATCTATAGTTTTCTCTTTTATATTTCTTTTATATTTTCTTAAATTCTTTTATAAAATTCAGTTTCATCCCATTTCACAAAATAAGACTTTGTATATTTTCATTTTTCTTTCTCCACAACAAGGTGGGGATTTTTATTTTTTGATAACATTAAAGATATTATTTTATTCTTATTGTAAGATAATAATATAGGTTTTGGATATTTTATATTAAACTAACAATTTTAACTATAATTGTTCAGAAGGTACTTCTTCCAACATATTTATACTTCCATATCTCTCTCTATATACTATGAATTAATATTTCCATTTTTATATTACTTTAGAATTAGTTAATTGATGTAATGAAATTATAATTTATAGCCAGAAGTAAGTTATTAAATTTATTTTAAATTCAATTGATATATATATATATATATATATAATAAATTAATAATGGAAAGAAAACAAATGTAAATTAATAAGTTCTAAGGATAAAAATTGCAAGGGCATAAAATTTTATTGAAAACAACATACTATATGTTCTTCCAAATGATTTTTTATCTATAAAATTAGATTTTATATAATACAAGACAAGCATAAGTATTTCTGACATTTTACCATTTGAACTACTTTAAATAAATAGTTTTATTAAATACTTATGACTTAATATGTCATTTTAACAATTGTTAGTACCTGTTATGAGTTTTTTATGTTTTAAATTAGTTTTACTCACTTCAATTAACGTGTTTTAGATATTCTTAATCATAAACTATGTAAATCTTAAACATGTTAAAAGAAATACAAGTGTTCGGACCTCAAGTTTATTGAAATTATATGTCGATCATCATATTTGTAATATTATTTTTATGATTTTGTCATTAAAAGTATTTAAAAAGTTTGAAGGTGAAAGGTATATTTTAGTGTCTTTAGCCTAATTTAAAAGATGTAAGACTATAGGAAACAAACTTTAATTAAGGTTTAATTAAATATGACATCAATATGGATTGTATGACTAGGAGAACGAGATCGGGTCCTCGAATACAATAATTATTTTCGTCCTCATTTATTTGCTTCGGAAGATATGGATTTATTATGACTTTCTGAATTGATTTACGATAAATCTCAGCAAAGATCTGATCTCTTTAGATACTAGCTAGAAATATGAATGGTCTGAAAATAATTGTTTACGCCCACTTCCTATAGGCTATACCAATGTATGCATGCATGTATGTTTCTGGCACTGAGCTTAATAGTTAGGTAGTTGAGGTCTTCACTACTCTCTTTCTCAGTTTCTCCAAGAATCGACGACCGAAAACAATAGACGCGTCCTTATCTCCACTCCCACTACAGTTCACAACCACTTTACTACCATCGCAAAGTGTGGGAGCCAATTTTTCTAAGATACCCAATGCATGTGCTGCCTCCAGGGATGGAAATATGCCCTCTAATCTGCATAAATTTTCGTAAGCTGCATAATATGTCAGTAGATCAGTAATTCGTATAATGTTTTTCATAACTCAAGTGGTAACAAATGTTTTTGGCGAAAGTAGTACCATCAAGAGCTTCTTCGTCAGTTGCAGCACAAAATTCAGCTCTCCCACTTTCTTTAAGAAAGCTTAACTCTGGACCAACTCCTGGATATTCCATTCTGCAAGTTCGTATCAAATATGTGCGTTAGTAAGCTTTTAAGGTTAATGTTTGTGACGTGGGAAAGATATCAAACACTAAATAACCCTAATATTTGAATTACTGACCCAGCGGCAATGGAATGTGGATGGATAATTTGGCCATGTTGGTCCTGTAGTAAATAGCTGATGGCCCCATGGTAGACACCCACTTCTCCTTTGCTCAACGTTGAAGAATGTTTGCCACTCTCAAGTCCCAAACCCCCACCTTCGACTCCAATCAACCTTACATCTTCATCATCAACAAACTCATGAAACAGACCCAAAGCGTTTGACCCTGTCCCCACGCAAGCCACCAGAACATCTGGCTTCCCTCCCCACTTTTCCAATGCCTGCGTCCTAGTTTCTTTCCCTATCACCGACTGAAACTCCCGAACCATGCTCGGGCATGGGTGTGGTCCCACCGCCGAACCCGTCAAGTGGTATTTATTTTCCAAATCCCCAACCCAACACCGAAACGCATCCGATGCTGCATCTCTGAACCCTCCATCAACTGCTTCAACCTATGCATCCACAAACCATCCATTACTAATTGCTTCTTTTCAACGCACATGTTTGATAAAGAACGGAGAAAATGGTTTATACCTCAGCTCCTAGCAGATTCATCAACCGCACGTTTGAATACTGTCTTTCGATGTCTTTGGCGGCCATGAAAACAGTGCACTCCAAAGCGAGTTTTGCGCATGCTGCTGCTGTCGCAAGGCCATGGTGTCCAGAGCCAGTGGCGGTGACCACGCTTTTGCATCCCATGCGTTTAGCAATCATGGCTTGCGCAAGAGCGTTGTTCATCTTGTGAGAGCCACCGTGGTTGAGATCCTCCCTCTTTAAGTATATATCAGGTCCTGTCCCGTTGTTTCTGCTCTTATAATACTCCGACAATCGCTGGGCGTGATACAGAGGCGTCTCTCTCCCAGCATAGTCTCTTAACGCCTCCGCTAGCTCTGCCTGAAAAGTGTGGTCGCCCAGGGCGTTTTCGAACTCAACTTCAAGCTGGCTGAAATAGGCTACAAGATGTTCATGTACAAATTTTCCTCCAAACCTACCGAACTTTCCGGAAGCAGAGATTGGAAGTTCCTCCCCCTGGAAAGTTTCGAAAGCGTTGTTGTCTATTAATGAGGGTGTTGGAGGGGGAACGTAGGTATCGCTTAGCGGAGGGAACTCAGTTTGGTGAGTGATCTCTGCTCGAGCCACCACGGAGGCAGCGCGCTCTTTCTTATCTATGAACTTGGTAGTTCTGGAATGGTAGCTGATGAGTGCCCCTTGCAGTTTGCATGCCATAATAATCTTATGGTGTTTCTACGTGAGTGATGAATGAGAGAGAGAGAGCTGTGTTTACTTACAACAATGTCTCCTTATTTATAGCAGAAATTATCGGACCCTGATACCTGAGTGTTTCTCGGACCCTGATACCTGACAACCACCGATTTTTCTACGCTCAGGTAACGAACTACTCTTACTACAATCATTTTAATAATTTTTTATAACATTTAATTACAAAATATACGTTTACTATATTTTTTATTTATTGAAATAGTCAAATCAAGAATTGTATCCATCTCTACACCTCTCAGGGTGTTAAAATTTAGTTTTTTTTTTTATATATTTAAAACGTGTTTCCAGACTATCATTTTTTTTTTCGCATTATTCCCTTCAGTGACACACATAAACATATTCAAATCTGATCCCCACGAAACACTTATCTTCATCCATATAGTAAGTTTATGTCAATCCTTTGTTTAGAAGAAAATAATCTTTTTGAACATAGAGAATGTCTTTGTAAGGAAAATATAATAATTAAAAATAAATAAATCTTTTTGACACCTTTTGACGATTATTTGACAACTTGTATAAGAGTAAAATAGTTTTAACAAAAAATAATTTTTATATTTTTAGAAGAAAGAAAAAATAAATAGTTACAAGAAATAATGTCAAATGGTAGTAAAAAAAGGAATGATGTCAAAATACCAGTATCCTAATTAAAATTAAATAAACTTTTTTGAATTGTGAAATAAAAACAAATAAAATAAACAAATGAATGTCAAGTGATCATGAGAAAAGAGAAAGAAGAAATAATGCGTACAAAAAACACACAAGAAAAGTTTGGGTGAAAAACAACTCAAAGAAAGTTTGTTTGCTTATTAATTTATTAGAACCTTTGTTCAATATATAGAGTATAATGTCCCATCATATAGAGGAAAGGAAAAAGTAAAAACCAAATAAAATAGAATATTTGATAATAATAAAAGAGAATCAAATATATTATATCTCTATCAATATAAATAAAAAGCAGGAGATATATAATATCTTTATCACCCCTTCTCAAGGTGGACATGAAGATTGTAAAGGTTCAACTTGGAAGTAGCAACCCGGATAGTAGAAGGATGTAAGGACTTAGTAAACATATCAGCAAGTTGACTTCTAGAAGGAACATAGAGAAGGTGAATAAGACCATCAACATTTGTCGAATAATGTGGCAATCAAGTTCTATGTGTTTGGTTCTCTCATGAAAAGTGGGATTCTTGACAATGTGAATAGCAGAATTGTTGTCACAAAAGGCAGTGTAGGGAGTGGGAACAAAAAAATACAAATCCTGAAAAAAGGTATTGAATCCATTGTAGTTCACATGCCAGGGATGCCAAGGCGCGATACTCAACCTCGGAAGAAGATCGTGAAATAGTGGTTTGTTTCTTAGACTTCCAAGTAACCAAAGAGGTGCCTAAGAAAACAGAATATCCAGAAACAAAGCGTCGGGTAGTGGCACATGTTGCCCAATTAGAATCAGAAAACACTTGAATTTTAAAAGAGGTGTTGGATTACAAAAGGCCATATCCAGGAGCATTTTTTAAGTACCGAATGATCCGTAAAGCCTGATGCATATGTGGTTCACGCGGAGAAGAAACAAACTGGCTGAGTTATTAGACAACAAAACTAATATCAGGCCTGATGTTAGTCAAGTAAAGTAATCGTCCAATCATACACCGAAAGGAAGAAGGATCTAGTAGAAGTTTGATAGAAGGATTAGATGGTGTTGGTGCAGGTTTACATCCAAGCATCTCTGTCTCTGAAATGAGGTCCAAACAGTATTTCCTTTGATTCAAAACTAATCCATCAAGAGAACGAGAAACTTCAAGGCCCAAAAAATACTTGATAGGGCCAAGATCTTGGATATGAAATATAGAATGAAGATGAGCTTTTACAGCATTAATTTCAACAATGTTATTGCCAGTGAGAACCACATCATTGACATAAACCAATAAAGCAGTAATATCAGAGGCAGATTTCTTCACAAAAAGAGAGTGATTAGCATAGCTTTGTGTGTAACCAAGAATAAGTATCTCTGAAGTTAATTTCTGATTCCAATTACGACTGGCGGCTTGTTTTAAACCATATAGAGACTTGTTAAGCTTACAAACAAGATTTGGATGGGGAAGAGAAAGACCAGGTGGAGGCTTCATATAGATCTCTTCATGTAAGTCTCCATGGAGAAAAACATTGTCAACATCCAACTGATGAATAAACCAATCACTAGCAGTGGCCAAGGCTAAAAGGATGCAGACAATAGTAACAGGAGAGAAAGTTTCGAAATAATCAATCCCTTCGGTTTGAGTAAAATCTTTAGCACCAACCGTGTTTTAAATCTATCGACTGTGCCATCTGGTTTATGTTTGAGTTTGTAAACCCAGCGGCAACCAATTGGCTTGATGTCAGAAGGAGAAAGAACTAAAGTCCAAGTCTGGTTTATGTCAAGAGCATGTAACTCAACATCCATAGTCTGTTTCCAGCAATCATGTTGAGCAGCTTCTTTACAGGGGAAAGGTTCAGCTTGAGCAGACATATTATGAAAAAAAGAAAAGCAGTATGGTCAAAAGAACAATTATCATAAGAAACAAAAGAATGCATTGGATAAGGTGTGGAAAAAGTAGAGCATGAAGTGGAAGCAGCACCACAATAATATTGATCTAAGTATCGAGACCTATTTTTCACTTTATGAGATGTTCTAAGATCAAGATCAGTAACTTCGGCATTATTAGAAACAATCCTAGTAACAAGGTCCGTAGTAAGGTCAGTGGCATGTGAAACAGGTAAAGTTGAAAAATCATACATGCTAATATCACAATTATGAGAATCATCAATTGAAGCAATAGAGTTATCAGAAGTCAAAGAGGATGAGTAAAGAAAAATATTTTCATGAAAGATAACATTCTTAGTCACAAAAATAGACTTGGAGTGAAGATCATACAAAACATATCCCTTTGTTCCATATTTATAACCAAGAAAAACACATTTTAAGCTTCGAGAATCCAATTTAGTTCTTCCAGTATTAGCAGAACTAGCGTAAGCCAGAGATGATCAAAGCATGGGTTAAGGTGCACAGGATTTGGGGGAGAACTAGAGGATGATGTAGTATTGGCCATGACAGGAAATCAACAAGAAAGGAAAAAAATGTGAAAGGCGATTTAAATCTGATACCATGTTAGATGTGTATAGCCATGAGAGAAAGAAGAAAGGATGCGTACAAAAAACGCACAAGAAAAGTTTGGGTGAAAAACAACTCAAAGAGAGCTTGCTTGCTTATTGATTTATTAAAACCTTTGTTCAATATATAAAGTACAATGTCCTATCATATAGAGGGAAAAGTAAAAACCAAATAAAATAAAATATTTGATAATAATAAAAGAGAATCAAATATATAATATCTCCATCAATATAAATAAAAGCAGGAGATATACTTTATCACTTCTTTCAAATTATCAAATTATCTTTCTTAGACTCAAACATGCTCTCTTTTAATTTGAGTTTAAATGTATGAAAGCATACGTAATTAATAAGTAATACAAATTTAAAATGGTTATCTATTTATAATTTTTAAATAAATTATAATCAATATAATTATTTATAACCAATGTAAATTAAATATTTAAGAAAAAATTTCAAATTAGAATGCACTGATTGCATTCTATAATGTTTTGGGGGGGAAAAATTAAAGTACCACACTAATAGTCTTTGAAATATAAGGTTGCTCTTTGTATAGGTTTTGTTAGTTTCTAGCTTTTTTATTATTTTGTTTCATTTTATTAGTAGTATATTAGCCAAGTAATGCTTTTAGTAATTTGTAATACTTTTTGAAACATTATTTTTTAAAATAATGTTTATTCAAAAGATGCATCTGATTTCATCTTTATTAACAGATGGCACTATTTATAAGTATTGATTGAATGTATTTACATGATAGATTAGTAGGAGATAAATTAATGTTATAAAATTTAATAACAAGAATTAAATGAACAAAAGCATAGTTGATACCAAAATTTGTTGATATAAGTGGTGTGACATTTATAACTCTTAATTTCCTTTTTGGGTTAAGTTATGGAGCACACGTATTATTTTATCTCAAAATATTAATTCACTAATAAATTTAGATGAGTCATATAAAACAAGAGAACTAAATTATAGGTAACTAAATATGGAGAGAACTACTAATTAATTCTTAGCTAATCCTTAACAACTTGGTTATATCAAATTCTTAGCAAATTAGTTGTACAAAATCCCTAACTAATACCTACCAAAATGTTTGTATCAAATTCCTAACTAATTCCTAGTAAAATATTTGTAGCAGATTCCTAGCAACCTAGTTGTAGCAAATTCCTAGCAAACGGTTTACAGTAAATCTCTTACGGAGTCATAGCAAAATTTATGTAACAAATCTCTAGTTAATCCCTAACAAAATGATTGTAGCAAATCTCTCGTTAATCCCTCACAAAATAATTATAGCAAATTCATTGCTAATCCATAACAAGCTAATCCCTAACTAAACCATAACTAATCTCTCACCAATTATAATATATTTTATCTCCTGGTAATCCCTAATCAAAATTATATGCCAACATATATTTCAGGCTTTTATTATTTTTTATCTTATAAAATGCATTTAATTACCAATATTACGTATTAAAATACATTTAATTGTAGCAAATTGCATTTTTTTTTTGAGAAAAAAAGTTTTGTATCACACAAAAGTCTATCAAATACTTAATTACTTTTTATTCAAAATAAAATATTAAAATATAGAATACAATAACTGCATTTTAATTTTAACATATTTATCTAATATTTAATTTATGTTGAAAATTTTCAAACTTCATAATTTAATTTATTCAAGTGTAATAAATATAACGGGGAAATGCGACTAGATTGTCAAATTTAACTGTTCCATACATTTGATGTATAATTAAATATTTGTGTTGTAATAAATTTGTATAAGTATTTTTTTAATATGAAGAAACATTAATTTTGAGAATAATGGAAAAAAATGTAAATGTTCACAAAATAACGATACTTCTTTAATTGCTTTTATCTTCAAACTATTGTATAATTTATAATTGTTAATAATTTAAAACATATTTGTTATTAATAATTAAGTTATCTTATTAAACAATTCCCCACATATTAAATTATTACTGTTTTCTATATTGTTAATTTTTTAAATATATTCTTATTTATAACTATGGATAGTTAATATATATATATATATATATATATTATAAATTAATATTTTTGTTATTTCATATTACTTTATTCTTTAGATTTAGTTAATTGGCACAATGAAATTGTAATGTATAACCAAAATTAAGTTATTTAATTTATTTTAAATTCAATTGAAAATATTATATATATATATATATATATATATATATATATATATATATTATGTAAAATATTAAGAGTAGAATATTCAAATACGAAAGATTATAATAATCGAAAGAAACAAAACAAATAATTCATTAGCAAATAACAATTACAAGGGCTTACATTTTATTCAAAACAAGTTTATAAATTCTTCCAAATAATTTTTTATCTATAAAGTTATAATTTATATAAAATACAGAAGAAACATATGCATTTCTAATATTTTACCATTTCAACTACTTAAAAAAAATAGTTTTATTAAATACCTATAATTTAATATGTTATGTTAACCACTTTTATGTTTTAAACCGGCTTTACTGACTTCAACTAACTTGTTTTAGAGAATTAAGCTTAACGTATGTAAATCCTAAACATGGTTGGTTTAAAAAAATACACGTGTTCCAACTTCAAATTTAGCGAGATAATATTGTTAGCATTAGTGTATTGATCCTAAAAATACAATAATTGAGTGGGTGCATGAAGAAATTGTAAGGGAGCAGAAGTAAAAGCCTTCTTCAACAGTATGGAATTTGGCCTTTGTTCGACTTTTGGGTCCACCAAAGTTTATATTAGGCTACTCCTATTCACACCCCCTATATTTCGACATATATACTCTCTTTTTTTAATTAAAATATCATATTTACCTTCTTTGTAAAGATTTGTAAAGATTTTTAACCCGTTGTAAAGAACTTAATATACATGAAAGAGAAAAAATATATGCTACAAAAATTTAAATGTGCGTAGTATGTAACAAACTAGTATATTGTAACTATAATATATAATATTGTCATACTGAGTTTGATATTTGACTGGTACTTTGATATTTTACTTAACATTATGTAAATTACATAATAATCAATGATTGTGTAGTTTAGAATTTTGATATATTTAAAGTTTAGAATTTGATATGAATATAATATATATTACTTAGGGGTTGGAGCAATAAAGTAATGAGATTATATAGAAAATAGAATAAATACATATTAAACACCTTAACATGCTATGAAAGTAAATATGGTAAAATGTTGTGTTAAGATTGAGACTCTTAATTGGGTTAATAGTTTTGATATCATGTCACATCATATAATTAAGCCCATTTAAACGATTTGGCAAAAGTATTAGGAAGGTCCATGCATATAAAAGAAAGGGTTAAATATCTTTTTATCCCTTAAGTTTCAGTTAAATTTGAAATTAGTCGTTCTTTGAAACTTTATACCAATTTAGTTCTTTATCTTTAAAATGCGTGAATTTAATCTTTTTAACCAAATTTTGTTAAGTTTTTTTGACGTTTCAAACGCATTTCATGATAGTATTTGAATTGTTTATACCGTTTGTCACATTTTCGCTTAAATGTTAACTCAAATATTATCATAAAATGCGTTTAAAATGTCAAATAAATTTAACAAAAATTGGTAAAAAGAACTAAATCTACACATTTCTAAAGATGAAGGACTAAATTGGTATAAAGTTTCGTAAAAAGACTAATTCCAAAATTTACTTAAATTTTAAGGACAAAAACATATTTAACCTTAAAAAAAAAAACATTTATACATGAACCAAATGGTGCCAACAGAAACCACAATGAAAAAGAAAGAAACTAAATTAACTAGATTGAGTAAGCTATGCAATGAATTGGATTATGATATTTTTGACAATTTTTTTAGTACATATTAAATATATATTTTTAAGTTACATCAAATATCTTTTTCATTTAAAAATATCGTTAAAAATTTCTCAACAAATTTTTTTATTCGAATGAATTATTGCAAGTGCAGGAGATAACCAGCCATATAAATATCAGAGGACTATGAAATGAACAACATCATTAATAATGTTCTGTTCCAAATAGATATTTTAACTTTACTAAATAAAATAACATAAAATAAGAGTTTTTTTTTTTTTCGTGGCTAGTGATTGCCGGGGTGGGTTCATTACTGAAAACGATGACAGTGGTGAAGAGATGAGTCAGGCAGGAATCAAATCAGCAGTAGGTATATGTCGCATCTTTTGAAATAAAAAATATTAAAAAGATATAATAATAATAAAATATGAGTTCAATATGAAAAGTTATTAATACGGATAATCTGGTATCATCTCACTCGACTCATCACGAATTAATGAGTTAATACAACTCAATTCATTTATTAATGAACCAAATAACTTTTAACTCGACTCGATCCATCGCGAGTTGATGGGTTAAACAAATTAGTTCACGGGTTCACTTAATTAAAAAAATACATTTTTTTATATATTTTGAGTCAAAACTATATTATAATTCTAATTAAAATCTAAATAAACTTTAATACAATCTAAATACAAACTAAACTCACAAAAATATAAATGATCTATGTGTTAGCTAAAAAAAACAAGCTAACATGAGTCAAATACAAAGTCCAACTTAACAAAAAAAAATCTTGTGTGACTCTTTATTTATGGGTTGGTGAGCCAACCCGGCTCACTATGGGTTCAATCCAGATGAGCCGAATTCTAGATGAGTCGGGTAAAAAATTAATCCTATTGAAATTCATAAAAAAATTTCAACTCAATCCAGCTCAAACCCGTAGTGAGTTGTGTTGACTCGCGAGTTTCAATTCATTTTGATAATCAATACATATATAAAGAATTAACATAATTTTTAATTCAAAATTTATAATAAATTTAGGTATTTTAATAAAATTTTTAACAAGATAATATACTTTGCTGGAAATTTTTCTTGTTTTTCTGTTTTTCTATTTAAAAAAAATTAATATTATTTTTCTTCACTCTTTGAATTTAGTTCTACCCTTCTAAAAGTTCTTAATCTAATGGATTTTTATTTTCTTTTAAAAGAAAGTAAATATAATTTGTTGTGTACGTTGCAGAAAAGGAGAGATGTCGTTGTTATACACGTAAGATCCAGAGATGTGGGTGCCAACCACCTGAGACATCACTCAATGTCCCTAGAAAGAGAATCACGGGATGAGGAGTGCACAAAAAGCTGAAAATATTCTGGTATGATATAATTTATCAACAAAACAAAATGATTTTATTTAATTATAATAAATTCATATTTTAATTATATTTCCTTTTACTTTTTAATTTAAAATACCAATATATTATAATATTATTACAATGAGTTGTGAAGTAAATATTCTTTTTAAATTGTGTTTTTGTTTTGAAATAAAAGCAAGCTTTGAATTTAATTCAATGGATTTAAATAGTGGTAACTTCGATCCATTATTTTTGGAGTTGTATCGTTTTTTGGTATTTTATTTTTCATTTTCTTTGTTCTATTCTTATTTGCCCTCAATTATTGGTATCCCCGTCAATTCTTGATTTGAAATAAACGAAGGGAGTTGCATTTCTTTATGTGGTAAAATATTAGGTTCCTTGATTTTAATATATATATATATATATATATATATATATAAAAGATTTTTTTATTTTAATATATTTAATATATTTGATATATTTATATTTTTTATATGTATAGAAAAAATTAACATCCTAAAATATTTTCTGAGGATTCATCACTATCAAGTTGGCGACGGGTTAAAAACTTAGACCATTTTCATTAAATTACTTAACTAACTTTTATAATTTTGTTGTCTTTCATTTTCATTGTATATTTAATCAAAAACGAAATTGATTATATTCAATTAAGAATGACTTTAAAATATTTGTTAGGTATTGTTTAAATCTATTCTGATTTAGAAGGAAAATATCCCTATGTTGATATGGAGTGATGGAGCTTTAAATTTTACAAAATTATATATATATATATATATATATATATATATATATATATATATATATATATATATATATATAAATATATATATGTG
>Ga0214542_1002780_pt1 | contig 35975 bp, 25 predicted proteins | sample CNSS1metaG_FD_160096 | JGI IMG/M metagenome (GOLD analysis project Ga0214542, IMG submission 160096) | Root nodule microbial communities from cowpea collected in UCLA plant growth center, Los Angeles, California, USA - CNSS1 | ecosystem: Host-associated > Plants > Roots > Nodule | place: USA...
CAATTCTTTTACTCTTTATCATAATTTTTCTAATATAAATTTTTCACCTCTCACCTATTTACAAAAAGATAAAATTATGAATACTTCAAATTAAATCTTAAAAGCAAGACTCAATATTTTAAGAAAATTAATAACTTCTAAATGATTAGCTTCCCTTACCTTAGAGTAATTCCTAATCTTCTTTTTTCCTTACACAATTTCAAAGCTTAAAATAGCTTTATCTACACAAAGAAGAGTTTGATCAACAATTAAAGCATGATTTTATGATCTCTAACACATACATGCCTAGAACGTAGAAAAACCACGTACAAGAGAGAAACATATTGCTTCAAAAATAAAAAGGAAAAGATGAATGTACTCAAAAGAAGAAATTGTTCAGTTCAAAATGTTTCTTAACTCTTCAATTTTGTGGTAGTGCAATTTGATTTTGATAATAATAAGTAATTGATGGTAAAAATTGAAATGAAAATAAAACGGGAGGAAGAGATGAAGGCACAAAAGAGAGAAACCAAATAAAAAAGTATAAGAAATTATAATAAAGAAAAAAACGTGATTTTTAAATTTTAAAAAGATTTTTCAAACTAAATTAATTTAAATAAGATAATAATATATAAATAAAGTAATAATATATAAATAAAGTAATAATATATAAATAAAGTAGTAATATATAAATATATTTTTAAAAATATATAGAAAATAAAATAAAATAAAATAATATAAATAAAGTAATAATTTATAAATATTATTTTTTAAATATATAGTAAATAAAATTAAAAAAAAAATGGTTGGGGGAGCCGTGGCTCCCCGTGTCCCTTCATACTTCCACCATTGGTCTTAGTTACTTTTTGGATTTGGGATTTCTGATGTAGAATTCATTATTGATGTACTGCATTTTGACTTTCCTTAAACTTCGTTCAATTTCACCTTTTGTCAAACATTGATGTAGCGCATTTTGATGATTATGAATTAACCTTATGAATTTAACTTCTTCCAGACTTAGATCAATTTAATTTTTTTCAAGCTTAGATCAATATCACTTACTTCAATGATTAGATTAAGATTTCATTTTGAACATGTTGGGACTAATATCAACATAATCAAACTAATTCATTTCTTCATTTAACAATAGTACAAAACATATTGGACTTTAAAAGATTACACACAATAACAGTACGAATAATACAATAACAACACAAGTGAACTGTATTACTAATTGCAGCCTCTTCTCAGCAACCTTCAATGACTTTTCCAAATCATTAATCTGCCTCATTTGTGTCATGATGATGACATCCTTTTCACCAACACCACCATTTTATAAATCAATAAACCAAAAATTAAAACCAATTTATTATTAACACAAAAATAAAAAGAGATTGTACCCAAAATTTTCTACCAATATTTTTTGGAGTTTTTGCCATCCTCAAAGTTGTCATCTCTCCGCAGCTACAAATCGGAGTTAATCCATTTCTCGTTGAATCACCAATAATGCACGAAGTGATACAACACGGTTGACTCCAACGATTACAACCAGAGGTAAAGGAAGAAGATTGGGACCGTAACATACCTATATATTGGGATTGCAGGAAGGAGAAGATTACAGCAACACCAATTGGGAATGGAGGAACAAGATTGTCAAAACTCACCAACTGCCCAAACATTCCTTACCAAAACCCTAGCTCACTTATTTATCCCAAAACCTTTCCTTTCTGAGCTCAAGAAAGACGAAGATGAAGAAATTTCCCTAATTGCAAAATTTCTGCTATATTGAGAAATTAACGTTTATTAGCCATATGTACAGTACACGTAACACACCCTAATACAAACCGTTACATATGTACAATGCTCTGTTAATGATTTAAACGGTGTTACAGAAAATTACCAAATAAAACACGAATTGCGAAAATGATGATCATTTTAAACATTCAGTACAAATGAGGATCATTTTAAACATTCTGTCAAAATGAGGACCATCCGCAACCAACACTACGAAAATGAGGACCAAAAAGGTATTTAAGTCTATCTTATAATAGTAAAATATTATAACAGTCTTGGAATACTCTCTCCAAAGCATCTCAAAATTATTGCAAATTTATAAAAAAATAATTGAATAAATATTTGAAAAACAAATTATTCTATTATTAACTCAAAGGAGTGTGGCATTTCCTTGAAACAAAAATAAATCATTCTTTTACTTTACCATGGTTTACCTTCTATTTTTTTATTTTTTGTTTTATAATCTTCCTTTTAAAACTTATGTTAGCAATTTAGCTTCTAATTCAATAGATTAAAAAAATCTGTAATAAGAAAAACAGTGGGAATACAATTTACCAAAATTGTTTTATATATCCCTTCAGAGTTAAAGCAAATTTTTCCATCAATTTAGATTAAAGGAAGTGGTATATGTGAATTCAATTGTCATACTTAGATTATAGATCATATGATTAAAGGGTGAGTTACAACTTAAGTACATGATTAAAAAATGTTTCATATATATATATGAATACTATTTTTATTATAGTTACAAGTTTAAAATAAAATTATTATAAAACCTTTTTATCGAAATAATCATTAAAAATATAACTCTTAAAATAATCCTACGGTGAAAATAGTGATACAACTTTATTAGGATAACAAAATGAAAAATATGAAGGATTTAAATTAAAATGTAAAATTATAAAATACATAATAAAAAAAAATTAGATCTTAATTTTTATGAGTATGAAAATAGTGTGATTTTGGTATAAAATAGGATCGAGAAGGTTCTTATGTCTTATACTATTTATTATCGGATGACGGTTTGGTTTGAGTTCGGAAGAATAAAACAAATACTACAACAAAAAAGTTTATTAAATCTTTTAGATGTCGGCTTATTTATATATTTTCAACGGAAATTTGCATTATGAGCCTTCATTATTAGGATTGTATTACGTAAATGGATTATTATTGTTTGATTCGGTTAATTAATACATGATTAATGTTAACATATTTATTATTTAAGCAGCTGAGATATATTTTTTTCAAAGTCTCTAAATATTATTGGTTGAGTCCAACCGAAATCATCTCAGCTTTTTAAAATCATTTGGGTTAGATTTATCCAAGACCATCTTGAATTCGTATAGCACAAAAATAGTTAGATTTTTAAGATAAAAATTTTGCAAAATACATATAAGAAAAATGAAAAAAAAAATGTTCATTCGTCCATACGAAACAAAAAAGTTACTCACAGAAGTTATCCATTTTCAAGAATAACATACAATGATATGGAAAATATAACCCTATTTTTTAGTTTTTTTTTTCTTTTCTTCGTTTCTTTATGTGTAGAAACTCCACGTTTGCATGTAGATTATTGCTATATTTCAACTATACCCCTCAAGGACAACACTGAGTTAGGTGGCAACCATAGAAAGAAGGAATATGAATATAACAAGAAGAATCAAGTGAGGGGTCTATTCATTTCTATCTAATTGATTGATATGCAAGTGATTTATGTTATGAAAAGTTTAGGGGTGTGTGTGTGTGCTACCATTGAGCAAGCACAATTTGGAACTTTAGACTAACTCGTATGGTTCCAAGTGAATGAATGAATGAAGGACAATGAAGTCCAAAAGGAAAAGGAGATAGCATGCTCTTTGCATATGAGATTTTCTCCAACAACAAAAATAATGCTTACATTTTATTCTCTGCTTATTTATTCTCCATTTCTTATCTTTCGTCGAACCTTCCATACGTTTTAGTTTAAGGATAACCAAAATATCAATGTCCATGAGTATTAGTGAATAAAATTTACGACAGTTAACTAGTATCCACGTATATTTATTAGTTGCAGGAAGCGACTAACAATTATTCTAATATCTGTGGGTTAAGTGTGAATTATATTATTTGTATCCACGATATTTGTTATCTAAAAAAGTTAAAATTAAAATTTAATTTATATTTTATTAAGCTAATTTTAATTTATATTTTATTAGATTAAATTTAATTAAAATTATTTTTTTTGTATTTGTTTAAATTTTATTTTAAAAATTTATAAAACATATTGTTTTTAAATATTCATAGGTATTTATAAATACCAGCATTTTTTAAAATTTATGAGTATTTTTTAAAACCGATAACTGACATTTAACAGATAAATTTTCTATTGTTTTTGTTGTAAATTGAATTTCGAATAGAAATTATTCGTAACCCATTGTTATTCTTATTTTTGTCTCTCAATTTTCTTAATTTATTCTCATTCTCTCACTATCTCCATATTTTCCTTGCACAATTGAGATGCAAGGAAGAAACAAAATAAATACAATATTTTTCCTTAGACATTTTTTCATTCTTATAAATCTTTGAAAATATTATTATTTAGTCTTTATATGTGTGTGAATCTTAGTTTTAATTTTTGTAAGAAAATTTTTAATTTATACCTCTTCAAAAATGTCTAACTTTAATACTTATTTTATAGGGTTTTAATGTTTTCTTAATATATATCGACACTATATTGTAATATTAATATTTATTATTTAAAATGTTTATTTAATTGTTTTCAACACATTATGTCATATAATATTTAAAGATAAAAAAATGATACTATTTAATTTTATACAAAAAATAAACAAAGAAAAAAAAGTTAGAATTACTGAAATAAAAACTCATTTATTTTAGTGATAATACCTTTAAGCCTAAATAAAATGAATTTTTCCCGTGTGCTTTATAATTTTCATTTATAAATTTTGAACTCAAAATTTATCAAGAAGAAAGTTAAATTCTCCACTTCCAAAATATAATAAGGAATTGCTTTTTTTAATCAAAATTAAGAAAAAAAAATATTGTAAATTTATAAAAATATATATTTATAATATATATATATATATATATATATATATATATATATATTATATACTTAAAAAAATTTATATACATAGCATTTAAAATAAATTATATAGAATATGCATAAAATTTTTTAAAGGAAAAGAATTATAATAATAAACAAAACAATCATAATTCGCTTTGGAACTATTATTATGATTTGGAATATTATATATTAAATGGAGGTAAAATATAGTCTAAATACTTTTCTTTTCCATTATTTGACTTTTAAAAACAAAACTATAACAGAACTTTGAAGTGAATAATGTATCAGAAATGTAGTGGTTGATCCTAACAATATGAGACTTGCGGTCATAACATTAGCGTTGTTTGTAAGAACAACAACTTCTCAACTGAAAAGATTGTTTTAATACACCTAATAATCTCACATTGTTCAGAAGTTGATGTCCAACATATTTTAAATATTCATTCATTCTTTTAACATTCAAGACATTTTTTAAGAAAAAAAATGTGACAAAATTTCACAAACAATATCTCAAAAACACAATAATTAACCAACTGTGTTGCTGGACTTGTAATCGAAACCGAACAAATTCTCAAAACACTAATAATTACAAATTATATATAATTCATAATCTTTAATTATAACAATTCTCAAATATATTTTAAATGTATATTAGAGAAAATTATGATAACTTAATGCTTTCAAATAATCTATTAAAAACGCTTTCGATTATTAAACCTCGCCTTCATGTGTTAAGCTAAATTTGTTCACAATTACACGTCATACTAGGCAATAACTTATCTCAGATTTTCATATTTTAATATATTAATATGTGTTTGTTAAACTAGAATATAACATTTATTAATCAGTTATTTTACTTGATACCACAACTAATAAATCGACCACAATAACATTCTATAAATATACCTTTTTTACGTCCAATTAATATAATCAAATATAACTATATAACTATATAACTATATAACTAGGACTTGTAATTATTTATTTCCTACTTGTATTTACAGTTGCATTACTAATGATACCAAGTAATGTTTTTCCAGTAAGTAAGATAATTTATTTCCTTATAAAAAAATAATTAGAAGTATAATAACGCAAAGTTAATAATCTTCGAGATAACCCAGGTAACGTAACAATCAAGACATCATCATACCACTAGTAATATTTTCACTAATCATAACGTTTAATAAAATATTTCATAAACTTTGTTTTTTCATTGATTCAAATAATATAAGTAATTAATAACAATTAAAAAATAATAATTTGTGGGTGAGAGACTTAAAAAAATGATCCTTTATAAAAAAAGGTAATAGGGGGAAGAGATAAAACTGAGAAAGAGAGATGGATAAGAAGCGCAGTAGGCGCAGTACGCACCTTTGGTGCTTGTTCCAGTGGGAGACTGAGACCACTCCAGGTCGAACCAGAAAAGATCAGAAACTAACCTTTCACACCTCAATTCTACCATTATTTAAACAAACAAAATCACCAACCTCAACACCTTCGACTATTCTTTTTCTCACTCACTCCCTAAACCAATTCTAACTCAGTTCAATTGAATGAATCTCAATGGAACCTCCCCTCATCAACGACGCCACATTCTCTTCGGCCAACCCTTCCTTGTCCGAGATTTGGCCCTCGCAATTCCCTTCCTCCAACAAGAGACCCTCTTCTCTTCTTCTCCACAATCACTCTCCCAACAGTAACAAACACGTTAAGCTCTCACCACCACCCTCAGAGACACACCAAAACGCTGCGTTGCAGCCTCCTCAACCCGACGCCACTTCCGTCGCCGCCGCTCACAAGTCACCGCTTCAAACTCCCAAACCCAAGCTGGATTACATACACGTGCGAGCAAGAAGAGGCCAAGCCACCGATAGCCACAGTCTCGCCGAAAGAGTAATTCATGTTATTTATTTATTTTTAATTTTGTGGTTCATAAATTCATCAACATTTACAAGCGTCCTGTTCGCTACAGGCTCGAAGGGAAAAGATAAGCGAGAGGATGAAAATTCTTCAAGATTTAGTCCCTGGCTGCAGCAAGGTAATTAACTCTTTTTTTCTTTTTTAATTTATTTATGTTTTGTGTTATGTTATGTATAATTATAATTATTTTGGGTTCAGGTCATTGGTAAAGCGCTTGTCCTGGATGAGATTATTAACTACATCCAGTCCCTGCAGCGTCAGGTTGAGGTGGTTATCTATCTTCATCTCTCTTTTCTTTTTTTGTATGTTTTTATTTTAAAACTTAATAATAAAACTCAATATTAAATATTAGAAAAATGATTTTATTTTATAACTCCGCTGCTTTTTCTTCTGTCAAAGATTGTGTTCATAAATTTTTTATTTAAATTTAATAGTTGAAATTTTAATGTTTTTTTTTGTGCAATTTATTTAAATTTGTATAATATTTGTGCAATTTATTTTCTCACTATATAGCATTGATGAATTTTTTAGTCCAATGGAAAATTTCCTTAAAATAGTTTTAACTCAAGACAGATCTTTGAATGAGATTCAACATATTTAACATGTTTAATTTATGATGAATGATTTGATTTATTAATTCTATGCATAATGACTTTGCAGTTTCTTTCAATGAAGCTTGAGGCGGTTAATTCGAGATTGAGTATTAGCCCTTCTATTGAATCTTTTCCCTCAAAAGAAGTAAGTTTACCGACTTAATATTTTAATGCCAAAACCATTCACTCCATTTAGAAAATGTTAGGCAAAATATTACGTGGTGGTATGTTATTTGGCGTTGCGAAACACAGGGAACAGTGTTTGTTTGGGAAGGAGACTTTTATAATTAGTTTGGTTTACATGGATGCAAGCTAACATTCTGGAAGTTTGGTGCGTGGATAAGGAGAGAACAAATGGTAGTGGAAAAACGGAAAATAAGGAAATTTAGATTTTGAAAGTCTGATCTCTGGAAGGGTGGCTGTTATTGTAAATTATTGAGACATTGCAAATCTTTTTGGGACTGAAAACCAGAGGATCATAGGCTTAAGAAAATTAGTTGAAACATTTTTGTGAATTCTATGAACCCATAATCCTTTCACCTGGTTGATTGCCATCCGATTGGTTTTATGTAAATGTAAATTATCACTATCGCGATGAATGAACCCTCAGCTCAAATGAATCCTGTTGTGACGTATATAAATATAGTTACCTAATTCTAGTGAAAGTTCTGTAAGCTTTCACAATCTTACACTCCAGATCTAAATATTTTTCTACTATTTGCTAACTTCATTGGATTCATGCTTATCTGGTGCTGCTTCTGATGAGTTATATCTTAGGGTTCTACTGTAACATTAAGATTTTTTCTTCTCATTATTAATATTGATTATCTCACCTAAAAGAGTTTAGACATTCTTATACATGTGTTACTTGAAAGATTAAGAGAAAACTATTTTTTTTTTATTGTATTAACTACAAAATGAGAATGAATTGCTGTCAAAAAAACTACAAAATGAATTGTGCCAAAAAAATTCAACTGGTGTTTGCGCTTATTGAGCTAAAAGTCACGGAATAATTAACTTTGCTAAGCAAGTAATGTGATCACTAATGAATTTACTACTTTTGGCATCAAATTAATTCTACAATGATTTTTTTTTTCTGTTTGTGCAAATATAGCTCTTGGCCCAAATGCAAAATGAGTTTTTGGAGTCATAGAATGCTCTAGTCATAGAAAGTAATCTATGAAGTAAACTCTAAACAGTGTTCATGAACCTTCATTTTAAAATTTTTGGGGTGTTTAGTCATAGAAACAATCTCAATTAGAACAAGAAGAGAGCTATTTACACACCCAGACTCACTCTTCCGAACACATTCTATATGGTTTGTCCCATCCATATAACTTAAGATGAGGTAAGACAGGCATGGATTTCACTGAATGACTGAGTGTGATTTTCTTGGGACAATATGTTATTCAGTCAAAAGTATTGTTACCTAGACCAATGACATGTATTTAACACATCACTGTTTATTTTTTTACTGAGATTTTGATTAACTGTTATGGTGGTACAGGTTGGCACTCAGCCATTTGACCTTTCAGGAATAATATTTGGATCACAACCGGCCAGGGGATTTGCTCAAGGATCACAAGCTGGATGGCTGCATATGCAGATAGCTGGTGGTTTTGAGAAAGTAACATAATTTGAGCGAGATTCATTGGGAATGACAGATCAATCAGTGTGGTCATTGAAAAGGAAAAAGTCACAGCAGATGATAGCTGGTTAGCACTCTAATAACATCTTAGTGTCCTTTGATGCAAAATGTTGTTAGATCATTTGCTTTTTTTCTCTCATAGTGAGATATCGATTGAAAGAAATCCATCTTATCTCCTTGGGCATTTGGAATAGTTTTATTGTGGTTTTAGTTCAAAAACTCTGCTGGGGTGGGATTCTTCTCTCCTGATTTGTTGTATCACAGTTCATATATATTAGCAAGATATTTTTAGCTTAGAGAGACAATATGAAAATTACTCCGAGTTGGTAATTGAGTCATTATCAGAACAATTGGATATGACCAAATAAAATGTATTAGATTTCTGTTTCGTATTGTCCATTAACAATAATGAATTTGATGTTCTTGATTTCTGTTACATTTTTTTATGGAAAGCCTGCAACCTTTCACACAACAATTTTTTTTTAAGTGTTTAAGGAATTATACAGGTAAAAGTAAATCTTATAAACCAAAAAAGAGAGAAACCAATGTTAAAAAAAGAGATGTGTCTTAATTGATCTTAATTGATCATACATTGGGTGTTAATTTATATTTATATAAATAAAAGAAAAAAGTAACAAGCTAATGGTTCCTTCCTTCCATATATCCCACATATGGTTTGAGGATTTCTGAAAAGTGAAGGAAGAGAGTTTTAAATTAGACTCAGCTTATTCTATTATGTTTTAACCTATTTATAGATTTTATGGATTTAAAGGACTGGAGGGCAGACTTAAAGTATTGTTAGTTTTTGTTTTAGTTTTAATTCTGTGATCTTGTCTTCTAAAGAGGAGTTTCATATGATACTTATAAATTATTATTAATCTTAATTTTAAAATAATACAGCACTATTGAAGTGTATAGAAAAAAAAAAGTTTAAATAGTCGTTTAGTCCTACTTTTGGTTTAATTTTTTTAATTTGATTCTACTTAATTTAGTTCTATTTTAGGATTTTTGTTATTTTGGTTCTATATTTCGAAAATATCTTACAATGAAGTTTTTTTACTTAACATTGTTAAATTTGTTAAAATTGATAACATAATAGTATATATGTGTTAGTCTTCCAGTGATGTGGTTCACTGTAAGTGACGTGACTGTGTATTTACTGTGACATGGACTATTCAAATCAATTTAAGTTTTATAACTAGAGGAATTGGGATTAATCGAAAAGGAAAGAGAATTGAGTTTGTTGGTGGGATGAAATTGCTTCGCAAATAAAACGAAGCAAAACCCAAATCAAAATACTTTATCACAAAACCTAAATGCTAACCTGTTTGACGATACGAACGCCACACATCATGAATCTTTTTCCCCAGTTATCTTTTCCAATTGAAAACGAAAGGTCAACCAATTTTGTCCCACAACCGAATCCTACCAAATATTTCTTCCACCAACAAACCCTAATTATCTTTCCCTCTCAATTAATCCCAATTTCTCCAATTATAAAACCTAAATTGATTTGAATATTCCATGTCACAGTAAATACACAGCCACGTTATTGTATAGTGAATCACTAGAAAATTGACACGAATATGATATTGTGTTATCAATTCTAATTGTGTTAAGTAAAATGACTTTATTGTAAGATATTTTCAAAATTTAGGACAAATTGAACAAAAATCCTAAAATATTGAAAAAACTAAACCAAAAGTAGACTATTTAAACCAAAAAATAAAATTAATAGTTTACACAATATAATTATTTTAATTTTATTTTTCTCACAGACCTAATTAAAAATGTTAAATCAAGTGGTCATAGGTAATATATGACATAAATAGAGACACATGAGAATTATTAGTTAAAAGTTTTGCTAAAAGAATATAAAATAATAATTATGGTGTATAGTTATGAGCACATTGTTATAAAAATTCTTAACACTATTATCAACAAATATAATAGTGTTAAGATTTTTTTTTTCACTTTTATACTACAATTTATTTAAAGAAAAATATTATATTCATTTCTATTCGTGCTAACTATCGGTCAGTCGCACTGCTACAAATAGGATTAGTTTCTCATTTCAAGTGATAAATGATGAGAAAAAAAAGAGAGTAAGAACAAATATATTATTATTTAATTTTAAAATTTAGGTAAAGTTATAACTTTTTATTTAAATCAGTATTACATTTTTGTATTTTAGAAGTAAAAAAAGATTAAAATTAATATTTGATTTCTATATTTTAAATTTAAACGTTCTTAATCAATTAAAATAATTTTATTAAAAAATTAATTACTGATTATATTAAGTAAAATATTTATCAACAATATTATGCCCTTTTCATTAAATTATTTAATATAGTCACAAATTAACTTTTTTCAGTAAAAGCTAAATATTATATTTTAATTTAAAAAAATGGTCTATAGGTGAGTGAGCATTTTTTTAGAATTTTGACAACAAAAGTACTTTTAATATAAAACAATGTTTTCCAAAAATATTATTATTTTTAGAAGATTAAAAATATTTTTTAACCTAATAGAATCTAAAAGTATATCTATAATATATATATACATATATATAATTAATTCTTAAAAATCTATAATATTAATTTATTCAACTGATTTGATATATCTACAAAAATGATCATGTATTAAATTCTTATATTCTGTTAACTATATATTTTGTTTTGTTTATCTTCTGAAATCAGTTATCTCCCAATTTAATCCATCATATTATTAAAATTTAATTTAGTTCTAAATATAATTCAAAATGGGACACAGCCGTGCATTATTTCGCTACTTTTTATAACTTTTACATGTTTTAGTGTTTTCACAACTTTTTAATTATCATCACTTGTCTTATCACAACATAACATAATTTACAGATTGAAATTATTTATTTGTTATTACAAAATATAATCATGAATTAATTTTTTTAAAATCTTACTGTGAACTACCAAACTAAAATATGAAAGTATTTCTGATTCAAAATAAGAAAAGAAACGAAATAACGGATTAAATTGTTGGCATGAAAGATAAGTTGGAACAAAATGTCACCCCGAAGAAGTGAAAGAACTCGGAGGTAAAAACGAAAACCACAGAACAACCGCGGTTTAAGAAGGATTCACACAGTTTGGCATTGGGCCATGTCTCCAATTTGAATCATCACAGCCACGTGTCCAGATCACAGACATTGTAACCTTTTGGCCAAAAGTGCAGGACATGTAAGTTGACCTAAGCGTCAATGAATCAAACGGCTGAGAGAGTATTTTCGTCCAGGATCGCTGATCAACGATTGATCAAACCCCTCAAAGCAAGCAAGACTCCAACCCTTTCTCACCGGGCGCCAAAAACCCCTTTCGTCGCTTTATCAACAAACCTTACTCTCTCCTTTCAAACGTAGTGGCAGAGCAGAACTCCAAATTGAGAAGCTCCTCATAAATCAGAAGAGAGATATTGAGAGAGATTGCACTCTGGTTCGTCTTTCTCTATCGGCGCCACCTATTCGATTTGATTATTGTTTGGTTTCGATTTGAGCATGGACCTTCAGAACACAGTGAAAGAAGCCCTAAATGCACTGTACCATCACCCTGATGATGCGGTGCGCATGCAAGCCGATCGCTATCTCCAAGATTTCCAAAGAACTTTGGATGCCTGGCAGGTTCTCTCTTTAATCCATTATTTGTTTCTTCAATTCATTTCCTTTGGACCTGGATTTGTCTATCTCTTGGTCTTGCGTCCGATTTGATTTCTCTGAATGGCTAGATAATTTTCCTGCTGTTGCTTTTTGTTCTCGGGTAATTGATTTGATGATTGTTGTTGTTTCTCTAACTGTGAACTTCTCTGGAGTTGTTTAGTTGTGTCTAGTGAATGTTTCTATTTCCGTGTCTCTTTGATGTCAAAGAGATTTTTTGCTTTATTTGTTTGAATTGTGAGCTCCATGATTAGATGCAGGGACAAAATTTCAAACTTACTGCACAAATGTTTCTTACTTTGATCTCTGCAGGTGGCTGATAATTTACTTCATGATCCCAGTAGCAATCTAGAAACCTTAATATTTTGTTCTCAGACCTTGAGAAGCAAGGTGATTTCATTGTTCTTCTATTTCCTGTTGATGTGAAGTTCATAAGATGTTGGATGTTGGTTTCTGAATGCAAAATATTGTCCTGAGTTTTTTTTTTTTCTTCTTGTGTTTTGAGTACTTGTTTTTGGTATGGTTTAGGTACAAAGGGACTTTGAGGAACTCCCTTCCACAGCTTTTCGGCCATTGCGTGACTCATTGAATGTGAGTGAGGGTCTATGTAATTTTGGTGCTTTTCTTATGATGTTTATTTCAGATTTTGAATGTGTGATTTATTCTCAGTTCAAAGGATTGCAAATATCCTTTTGTTTTCTTACATGCCCTGGGTAAAATTGATTGGTTTGTGGACTCCCATCCATGACCACGCAGCTGTTCAAGTGGAAACAGTACTTTATATGATTTAATTTTGATAGTTTTTTTAATGCAGACACTGCTGAAAAAGTTCCACAAAGGTCCTCCAAAAGTCAGAACACAGGTGCGATACAAACGTCCTTTAAACCTTTCTGTCTTCTTTGTGGTTTGTTTTTGTGAGTTAGTTTTGTTTTTTTTCTATGGAAATTTAATGTTCCCAAATGTATTGTTCAAAATGTGCTGCACCTGTAGATTAGCATTGCGGTGGCTGCCTTGGCAGTGCACGTCCCTGCAGAAGATTGGGGGGATGGTGGTATAGTCAAATGGCTTAGGGATGAAATGGATTCCCATCCAGAATATATACCGGGATTCTTGGAGTTACTTACAGTTCTACCAGAGGTATACTAGCTGACATCAGTGGTGAAGAAGTAGCATGTGTCGTCTTTTCTTCTTATTAATTAGACATATGTTTGAACTTTGAATGACTAAATGTTAAGTTATAATTTGTGAAGTTGCTGCTTCGTCAGACTTGGATATTGTTGTTTATTTAGTATTTATCATAATTTCATACAAGTCATGCATTCTTCTATAAATGGTTTTAACAAAACATTTTAATTATAGTAAGTTTTGTTAACAATTTGAAATTTTGGGTTGCATATTATGCCCTTTCACATATTTTATCGTTATATGCAGGAAGTATTAAATTATAAGATAGCAGCTCGCCCAGAAAGGCGACGTCAATTTGAAAAAGAGCTTACATCTCAAATGGAAGTTGCTCTTAATATATTGACAGCTTGTTTGACTATTTCTGAACTTAAGGAGCAGGTAAGCAATACATTTTCATCATCTACTTAGTATTCAAGATGTGGTTCTTGCGAGGTATTTTGAGCTAAGATTCTTATGGTGATATTTTTATGTCAAAATTTCCAGGTTCTAGAGGCATTTGCTTCGTGGCTTCGCTTAAAGCATGGGTATTAAGTTTTTCTGCTTAGGCTTGTGTTATCAAATGTTTTATTAGTTGTAATTGTAATGGAAAACTCATTTAAACGTAATGATTGAGAGTAAGCTTTTATCTTATTAACATGAAAGCTCTATTGTCCCCAATTTAAGATTTACTGGTACTTCTTTATCTCTATGTTTGCATGTGTTTTAATTTGTTGGCTTTCACATGAAGGAATTGCAGAAGGATTTGCTATTTTACCCAAGTTCTACATATATAGACTTTTATGTTAAGTGAAAATGATAGAATGTGTGGGTAGCATATCTAAAAGTGCAGGGTAATGGGTTTTAGTTTTGCATTCATAAATTAAATAAAGAGGCTTGGGTATTTTGTTGCTGTTTATTACAACATGGTGAAAAATTGGTGAACTATCTGAGTTAATATCCTCAAGTGAGGAAAAAGTATTTGATTCAATTCGCTGATGAATTTTTTGTCCTCCAGGATTCCGGGATCAGTTCTGAGCTCTCATCCGTTGGTTCTCACAGCATTGTCAAGCTTGAATTCCGAGTTACTTTCAGAGGCATCTGTAAATGGTATAACAAGTTAACTGGGAGACATTCATCTTACATTATGTTTGTTTGTTGTTATATGTCCCAATCATGCATATAATACTTTATACTGCATTTTTACCAACCCTTGGGAAAAAAGAAATTAGTGAATGTCAAATTGATTGTATGCAACTATTGATAAACACACGTTTCATGTCTGAGCCCTTCTTGGCACACATTGTGATAGATGTAGATATGCTAAGGATACGATCGTAGGATCAATAAATATAAAATTTTATTATGGGTTCTAGATGATTTTGCAAGTGCAGTACTGATCTACTGAAAGAAATGCAACACTGACCACCCATTTTATTGTCCAAAAAACAAGCTGGAAAACGTAATGTATATGAACTAGCTAGAATGGCTGCATAGTTTAATGTTATTATAGATTAATATTAATTACTGTTAGTATATTATAGCCTTAACTTTTAGGAGTATAGTGATAAGGAGGCATGATACCACAGTATTTTAATAAGGAGGCATGATATGGCCTCATTGTCAATCTAACTTTAAAAGCCGAGACACTCATATACTATCTTAAATGAAATGGTTAAATACATAATATCTACCAGCAAAAGATGTTACTTTGCATATAATATTCTGGAATTTAAAATAAAAGTTATTGTTATTATGATATTAAGTGTATTGCTAGAAGTTGTTAGAATATTCTAGAGATCTCTCTGTAATTATTACTATAGGGTTAGAGCTCTCTATGTATAGAGGCTGATTACTGTTTCAAATTAATCAATGGAATAAAAGTCTTCTTTCTTTCATATTAATCCTTTCAAGTAAAAATACTTGTTTTCTTCCATGGAAGAGGTAAAAGTTCTCACAAAAGCAAATTTTAGCAATGGAGGAAATTCAGTAGTGGAAAAAACCACTGGCATGCACTTACATTCCCTTTGAGCTCCATTTTTTTGTTGGAAGCTCTTCTGTGCAGCTTGATAACATTTTATGAACTGGTTATTCCTTGACCCTACTTTGATTCCAGTTCTAAAATCTTTTAATGACCAAATTGATTACATTATGGCCAGAAAAGTGGAAGAGTCAAATGGTAGAGAATTTTGAATCTTCATGATGAGCTTTCCATCAAGGATTCTACATTTGCCTTCCTTTTTGTTCTGGTGAAATATACTGGCATTTGGTGGTGTCATATTTCCACTTCCTTTGAGTATTTCTCCTAAGGTGTATAATAGGAGACAACACATTCTTCTGCCACAACTGGTTCATGATCATGATTCATGTGCAAGGAAATGCCGTTGGTTGGGAAGTGCTGAATGTGATGATAGCTGGGGATGCGTATAGTGGGAAATATGGGATTTGGAATGCATATTGTAATCCTATATAAGGTATTGGGAGACTAGTTTTATATGATTATGGTGGGATGAAAAGCTTTGACTATATTTTACTTTACTAGTAGGCATGTGTACCAAACATCTGCTAATGCTTTATGGTATTTACTTTTAATATCATTTGTTCAATGTACAATGTGTCAAACACATTTCATTGTGCTAGAATAACATTACACATAGTGTAGGTTAGTATCTTATCATAACAACAATATTTTCTCTGTTCTTTCTTCATCATAATCCATCAGTTATAACAAAGTATTTACAAGATAATAGAAATTTATAGCTATTTATTTGCTCACTTAAGTTCGTTTAGGTAATATTACCTCCATTTGATTATTTCTGTTGTTGTTCCTTTTATATTGTCTTCTGGGATTTAATCATGGTGTTGCTTTCCCTGTATTTTTAATTTGGCAACATAATATTCTTTCTCTTGTGGGAATGCTATTTTGCAGTGATTTCTGAATTAATACATTACACGGCAGCAGGCAATAGTGATGGTGTTTCTGCAAATATGCCCTTAATTCAAGTCATTGTACCTCAAGTTATGAATCTTAAAGCCCAGCTTAGTGATTCTACAAAGGTAAATAATTTATTAATATACAATCTCCATGTGTTGGGGCATGAGAGATTGACCTATTCCAAAGCACACTGGGACATTTTTTCTGTGGTATTACGGATTGTGTTCTCTCTTGGCATTTACTTGATGGCTATAGTCAAAAGTAATGTGAAATTTAAGATGCCAGTGTTCTGTTTGTGATGGTGTCATGTCTGAGCTATTCTTTAGAGGCATGCTGTGAATATTAAATACTTAGTGAATCATGCCAGCCTTGTGTGTGTTTGTGTGTATACATACGTACATACATACATAAGTTACACCCATTTGATTTTTAGGAATAACTTAGGAAGTTACAACTTAAGTGTATTTAAAGAGTTTGCAGTTGTAGTTTGCTAACTTTTTTTTAAAAAAAAGTAGGTTTAAGTTAGCTAACCCCATATGCATTTGCTAAATATTCATTTGTTTTTCAAAAGAAGATAGCAACTTAGGAAGTTACAACTTGAGTGTATTTAAAGAATTTGCAGTTGTAGTTTGCTAACTTTAAAAACAAAAAGCAGGTTTAAGTTAGCTAACCCCATATGCATTTGCTACATATTCATTTGTTTTTCAAAAGAAGATAGCAAGTTGCACCTTCGTTGTTTGTTTTTAAAGAAAATTGTAGTTATAACTTGCTAACGTACTCCTAAAAAGTAATTGAGTGTAAGTTAACAAATTAACAAATATATATATATATATATATATATATATATATATATATATATATATGTGTGTGTATTATATATTGTAATAGTTTAAAAAGAATCATTTCAATATTAAATCTGTTGATTCAGAAGAAATATATAGTAACAAAATCCTTCTATATATGAAGACAAGTCCAAGAAGGGGATTATTATTCAAGAAGAATGAAAAATTAAAAAATGGATGAGTATACCGATGCAAAATATGCAAGGTCCGTCACATGTAGGAAATCCACCTCATGATGTTGCATGTTCTAGGGTGGAACTTTGGTGACTTAAATAAACAAGATGTTGATGCAAGGTCCAGTGCAGAGGTGTAATTTTGAGCTATGGCACATGGGGTGTGTTAATTTTTATGGCTGAGAATTATTCGGAATGATCTTGAAGTGACATGTGAAGAATCTATAACTCTTTATTGTGATTATAAATAAGCTAATAGCATTGCTCAGAATTTAGTTCAGCATGAAAGGACTAAACACAAAGATAAATTGACATTGGATAGTGGTCTTATCACCGCTTCTTGTGTCCCATGCAGGCTTTAGCTAGCAGGTCTATTTACTAAAGATCTTTCCATTGAATGATTTCGTGATCTCAGATGGGAATGATACGTATTTAATTAATAACCTACAGTAGGATATTAAGTGTGTTGTTAGAAGTGCTTAGAAGATTCTAGAGATCTCTTTGTAATTTTTACTTTATGATTAGAGTTCTCTCTATATGGAGGCTGATGTAGTGTTTCAAATTAGTGAATTGAATAAAAATCTTCCCTTATTCAGATTAATCTTTATCAAGTAAACCAATAAAATTTTGTTCCAAAGTTCCTTTTAAGGATTTCAGTTCTAGACTGTATGACTATTTGATTGACCATGGGCATAGGAAATGATTGGTTTTTCTTCTGATGATGACAGTGTTTCATCCATTGTATATGATATTGTGATATTCTAGGGACGGTTGCATACTATACTTCTTACACGTCTTATTTTTTAGGATGAGGAAGATGTCAAGGCGATTGCTAGGTTATTTGCAGACATGGGTGATTCATACGTGGAACTGATTGCAACTGGTACTTGTACATAGTCATAAACTTTGTTGATTTCTCTTTAAGAAGCGTTGGTGCTTTCTCGTGCACTGTGTAAATAATTTTGATGTTTTAGCAGGTTTCTTATGCTTTTTGGTTGTGTTAAACTTATTGGGTCTGGATTGTCTTAACTGAATTTTCCAGGTTCAGATGAATCAATGCTAATTGTGCATGCATTGTTGGAAGTTGCTTCACATCCTGAATATGATATTGCTTCTATGACTTTTAACTTTTGGCATAATCTTCAGTTAAACTTGACCAAAAGGTGATTTTTTGTCCTTTCGGGTTTGTTTAGGTAAATTTCTCTATAAGCATTTTCAGGAGATGATTAAATTTGGTTTATGAAGTAACTTAATTTTTCTTTTCTTTTTTTTCCTAGAAATGTTATGGAGAAGTTTATTCAAATAAAACCTGTTTACTTGACACTGCTTTAACCAGAAATATGATTATTATATAATCTGACAGGGAGTCCTATATTTCATATGGTAATGAAGCTTGCATTGAAGCTGAGAGAAATAGAAGGCTGCAGGTTTTCCGTCCTGCATATGAGTCACTTGTATCACTGGTGAGAAGTCAGAACTAAAATTTTCCTTTGAAACTGTCAAATACCGTCAGCAGTACATGGTTTCTAGCTCCTGTCTGTGTTACCTTAATATCAGTTTTGTAATTATATGTATACAATAATAAATTACATGACTTGTTAATTATTTACATAATTGTTCACAACATTAACATTCTTGTTGCATTATAAAATATATGATTAAATGTCTGTCACTCATACATAACACTTCTTATTTCAAGACATGACTGAACACCTTTAGTATTCTTATCTTCCTTTTTTTCATGGATTTTTATAGGTTATCTTTCGGGTTCAGTATCCTGAAGATTATCAAGACCTTTCATACGAGGATCTTAAGGAATTTAAGCAGACCAAATATGGTAATGGGTTGGTGTGCTTGTGATGCATCTGCTTGTTTTTTCTCTTTTATGTAATCATGTCTAATAGTGCATTAGATTGATTAACATTTTAGCTGTCTAGGAGTATATCATGGATAACCCATTATCCATCCAGTTATATTTTTTTGTGTGTAGTGCATTATTGTCATCGATAATCTTAAATAAGCACCAGTTTAGTTCGAAAAGTGTCTTTTGACATCAATTTGGTTCTGAAATTTATTTTACACCAAGAAGCATGATAGCCAAAGTGACTATTACCCTGGTATTGCTTATCTTCTTCAATTCCCTTGGAAGGTATCTTATCTGTTTGTTTCTGTTCTTTTGCCAAATCTTTGAATCCAGGAGGAGAAGTTGATTTGTGTTGGAAATGGGAGCATTTAATGTTTATTATCTTTCCAAGTAGTTCAGTTAATGATAAAGCATGGTTCAATGTACTTTAGGAAATTATGATGTTTTAGTTATTCTCTTGAAACTTGTAGTTGTTATTTATTATCTTTGCAATTATAATTGTTGTAAATAATTAAATCTGGTGAGTGGTAAAAATACAAACACATTTAGAAAATTTTCTTTCATTTTCTCATATTTGGTGACAAAGATTTATTGAAGTGTCGTAATGATCGCCTGTGTTACGGATTTTCTCGTATGTGGGAAGTCAGGAACAACTATGCTGATAATGAAACAAGTTAAATGACTATAGTATAGCTAGAAACATGAAATTTGATTTCAGACAATTTCATGCGTTTGCATTGAGCGAAAATAGGGAATAGGTTTACTGTTGAAGACTAAGTAAAAATTCTTCCTTTGTGCGAAAGTAATGGATGCTCACTGCATCTGTTGGCCACACGCAATTATTAAAGCAATTTACTTTTAAAATCTAATGTTTTTCTGTCTCTTTAAATATTTTAGTTAGTGATGATTTGTTTTTGTGGGGCCATGGCCCTGAAATACTGTGCTATTCAATTTTATGATTTAAATGCAATTAAATTATGGTTTTACTGATGGCTAATTCTTTCCTAATGCATGTATTTCAACCAGAATTTGATGATATTTCTGACAGGAATTTTTTGTTTCAGCTGTTGCAGATGTATTGACAGATGCATCATCAGTCCTTGGTGGCGATGCCACACTTAAAATTCTTTACGTGAAACTGCTTCAGGTGCAAACGATTATTTTTAATGTGCTTTCATTATCAACACAATGTTCTTGTAATGGTGGTAGATAACCTGTGTTTAATCTAATTTTACTGCATAAGTTTCGTTCAAAACTTTTTTGGGTCTCTTATTAACTTCGTTATCAGTAAGTAGACTGTTACTGTTGGCCATGTTTGTTCTGCTTATGTGTACTTTTTGCTTAAATAATATATGAATGTTATTTCCCAAACCTTTTCACTTTTTCTGAACTACCTTATCACCCTGTTTAGGCTGTATCTGGTCATGGTAATGATGAACACAAGGAATGGCGACCAGCTGAGGCTGCTTTATTTTGTATTCGGGCTATATCAAACTATGTGTCAGTTGTTGAAGCAGAAGTAATGCCTCAGGTATGCCTCCACCTTTCAATTTGTAATAATAATTATTATAATTATTATATAGCTTTTTTCCTGGTAAATATTACAAGTAATTTCGTTTAATCCATTATAAAATACTTCCTTAATTTTATAACCTTTTGTCTACGCAGATGAATTTATATCTGTATTTAAATCCTTATGTGGATATCTTAGTGCAAAGAACCTGAGTGTTCGTGATTTTTATACTGTAAATAACCTAGGTCGTTATTGACTTTACTCTTGGATTATCACTTTCTTATGCTTGGTTGCACCCACCTCCTTTATCTAGACCAACTCACATTTGATTTCGTTCATTTTTTTAAGATATTCTACTTCTCAATCAGGGTTATAAGTTGTTTATCTTCAGGTGTTAAATTCTTCATCTCTAAAGACTTAATCTTCTATTGAAATATATTTTTCCTATGCGTACTATTCCCCTCAAAACCTGTTTCCCCTACCTCTAGTGTTTCAAATTTTCCTCGCTTCCCATATTTCATTGGCTAGTTCAATGTTACTGTCTACTTCCATTCTTTTACAAGTCAATATTTAATTTTTTTTTGCCTTCATACAGATCATGGCCTTGCTTCCGAAACTTCCTCATCAACCCCAACTACTTCAGACAGGTAAAGTCTATACTGCCTTTTTCTAAAAAGTATTGTTTATTTCTCTTCCTGCTGAACTTTTTAGTTCTCGCTCCTTGTAATTTTCTATTTCAATGTTTTGCCTGACTAGTAAAATGCGTGTCATGTCTGGTTGCTTTATTTCCAGTGTGTTTAACTATTGGAGCTTATTCAAAATGGCTTGATTCTGCGTCCTGTGGACTGTCTGTACTGCCATCGGTTTTAGATATCCTAATGAATGGCATGGGTACATCTGAAGATTGTGCAGCTGCTGCTGCTTTGGCATTTAGACACATTTGTGATGGTATAGTCAACTACTCTTACAGTATATTTGTGCATTTTCTTTTTTATCTTTGGAATGGTGAAGAGTTAGCTGGGTTAGTTACAGTAATGTTCAGTGCAGACATGGAAAAGATTAGGCAGTCTACCTTCACTGATAACAAATAAGCTTCTGAACTTTGTGGTTTTGTTTTGAGTATGAAGTGTTACATGGAGCATTGTTTTGGTCATTTTCATACACTGATGAAAACACTCTTGTTTTTATGATATGAGCTTGGTTAAGCAAGCATTTTTTTTTTTTCAATAAGGTGTTGCAGTAACCTAATTTACTTTTTTATCTGCCTTTACCTATTAACTGCTGCAATGATTCTTAGAATTTTTCGGAAGATGAATACAAGGGAAAATATTGGATGTGGAGAAAGGGGGTATCTTGCTTTAATTACTTCCATTATTTTTTCCCTGACCTTTTAATTGAAACAGTATTTGATGGAATGAATAGTTATTCTTTCCTTGGATTTATGATTTTGTTTAGATGTAAAGCCAATAAGTCTCAACCCAACAGCTTAATCGGGTGGGAAATAGTTGGTTCTCAATATAATAACGGAGTCTATGATCATGTTGTCAGTAATTCAATCATCTCTGTTCTCACTTTTTTAAATAGAAACGCCTCCAAGCTTAAAGTGCTCTTCTCTTTCCTGAGGAGGCAAGTTGGTGATTTACAAAGATTTTATTATTTGATCTGAATAATCTTTATTATTTTTTTCTGATTTCAGATTGTCGGAAAAAGCTTTGTGGATGCTTAGAGGGTTTGTTCCACATCTACAATAAGACAGTTAATGGAGAAGATAGTTTCAAAGTTCCTGCTGAAGACTCGTTGCATCTGGTTGAAGCATTAAGGTAATTTGGTTGCTTTAAACTTTAACGTCTTGGATTGGTTTGATTTGTGTCAACCTTTTTAATGATAGCTATTGATTGGACATCTTCAATTTCCATGCAGTATGGTCGTTACTGAACTTCCTCCAGATGATGCTAAGAGAGCTCTTGAGGCGTTATGCATACCAGTCATAACTCCTTTACAGGTTAGTGTTCAATTTGCAGGGATTTTTCAGTTATAAAGTTTTCTTTTGATTATTTTACTTTATATTTTATATTTTGCTGCACCAGGAAGCTATTGCTCTAGGTCCAGAAAGCTTGAGTAAAAGACCTTCTCGTCAGTTAACAGTTCACATTGATAGATTTGCTTACATCTTTAGGTGTGTTCCCTAATTAATAGATGTTGTCTTAGTTCCCCAAGCACCACCCTTTTTTAATCTCTATTTATTGCAATCCTCAACACGTGACTGAATCTGCTTTTTAGATACGTAAATCATCCTCAAGTTGTGGCAGATGCTATTCAACGGCTATGGCCTATTTTTAAGGCCATCTTTGATCTGTAAGTTGTCCCTAATTTCTTATGCGACTATCATCCCTTCTTTTTCTTTGCTTCATTTTCTTTCTATCATATTTTGAAGATTTCTTGTCTAAGACATCTTTATGATGACATTTATGCCAGTCGTGCTTGGGACATGAGAACAATGGAATCTCTTTGCCGAGCATGTAAATATGCAGTGAGTAAGCTAAATAATTAACTCTGCTCCATTTGCACTTTGTCAATGTGAAGAAAGTTATTATAATGGCATCAGTTGGTAGGGTCATTCAATTTGGATTAGGCATTTATCTTAACTTTCTTCATTGCTATTTTTGTGTGTTTCATCCCATGCTTACTATGTCTAAATCTGTCATGTTTTCATCCTTAGTTTTCATCAGATTGCATCACACTATGTTTATAATGTGTTTCTGCTGACATGTAAATTAGCCATGTTTTCAGCTGGCTGTTTGTCAGCCCTTTCAGTGGTACAAATTTAAGATTTATTGTCAGTTTGTTCCCAGGTGGTATCTTCCTCCTAAAGAGTCTGTACATGCTCAGCTTTGGTTCTATGCATAATCATTGTTGAAAAGAATAGTTTGTATTATTGAATGTCATGTGGCAATATTCTACCCCTTGTTTCTAGGTGAGAACTTCTGGAAGATTCATGGGGCTCACAATTGGTGCCATGCTGGAAGAGATTCAGAGTCTATACAGGCAGCACCACCAACCATGCTTTCTTTATCTCTCCAGTGAAGTTATAAAGGTATTCGTATGTTTCTATGCCACTGGCCGCACCTAATAACCAAGTATTGCCAAAAGTAATATGGTTTTAGCTCAATTGTCGTGCGTGTTAGTATTTTGTTGCGTTATATATGAACGAGTCTGCATACAAAAAATGCTATTAGAAATATATTTTGACTTTAAACGAAGATTCATGGGTGATTATTTGTTGCTGACCTGGGTGTGGTGTGGCCAAGCTGGAAAATACCAAAGAAGGATAGGTGATGTTGGTATTAGAAATACATCTCGACTTTACAGAAAGATCTTTTTTATCCTGGGTGAATGAGTGCATGGTTATTAGTCCCTGACCAGGGTGTGGTGTGGCGAAGCTGGAAAATACCATGGCAGGATAGTGAATGTTGGTATGGTCGCAACACTGGTGTTTTCTGTTGAGAATAAAGAAAATAGGGATTGAGATTAATCTCCCTTGTGTATAAATCACACATAGGGTAATCTATTTATAATAGAGAGGTACAAGTAAAAAGAGTAACTGAAAATAAAAAGATTAAATAGAAGATATTGTTTGATATTGTGGTTATCAATATCTAACAATATCTTAATAATATCAAACAATATCTAACACTCCCCTTCAAGCTGGAGCATACAAATCGTATGTGCCAAACTTGTTACAAATATAATCAATTCTAGGTCCCCATAAAGACTTAGTAAAAATATCTGCTAATTGATCACTTGAGTTAACAATCTCAGTCTTGATGTCTCCAGACATAACCTTTTCCCGAATGAAATGACAATCAATCTCAATGTGTTTGGTCCTCTCATGAAAGACAGGATTAGAGCTAATATGAAGAGCAACCTGATTGTCACATACAAGTGTCATTTGAGTAACATCTCCAAATTGTAACCCTTGAAGCAATTGCTTGAGCCAAACAAGTTCACAGGCAGCTGAGGCCATAGCTCTATATTCTACTTCTGCACTGGATCTTGCTACAACACTCTGTTTCTTACTTTTCCACAAGATCAAGTTACCACCAATGGAGACACAATACCCAGATGTAGATCTTCTATCAGAAGGAGATCCTGCTCAATCAGCATCTGAATAGCAAACAACTCTTGTATGGTTATTAGAACCATATAACAATCCTTTTCCAGGGGATCTTTTAATATACTTCAAGATACGAATGACTGCATTACAATGATCTTCAAATGGGGAATTAAGAAATTGGCTTACCACACTGACTGCAAAGGAAATGTCAGGACGAGTAACGGTTAGATAATTTAATTTTCCAACTAATCTTCTATACTGCTCAGGATCAGATATAGGCTCCCCCTGATTTGGTAGAAGTTTAGTATTGGGATCCATGGGTGTATCAACAGACTTTGAACTCACCAACCTAGTTTCCTCCAGAATATCCATAGCATACTTTCTTTGAGATATAACAATACCATCATTGGACTGTGCCACCTCAATACCCAAGAAATATCTGAGTTTGTCAAGATCTTTTGTCTGAAAATGGTGACAGATATGTTGTTTCAACTGAGAGATGCCATGGTTGTTACTCCTTGTAAGAACGATGTCATCAGCATATACTATCAAGTAAACACATCCAACACTCGAGTGTTGATAAAAGACAGAATGATCTGCTTCACACCGAGTCATACCAAATCGCTGAACAACATTGCTAAACTTTCCAAACCAGGCCCTAGGAGATTGTTTTAGGCCATATAGTGATTTGCGAGGACGACATACCATCCCAGAAGACTCCCCTGAGCAACAAACCCAGGAGGTTGCTCCATATAGATTTCTTCTTGCAAATCACCATTAAGGAAAACATTTTTAACATCCAGTTGATAAAGAGGCCATTGTTGAAGAGCAGCCATGGCGATAAATAAACGAACAGAAGCCATCTTTGTCACGGGAAAAAAAGTATCGTCATAATTCAACCCAAAAATTTGAGTATAACCAATGAGTGCGTTATCAGTCCCTGACCAGGGTGTGGTGTGGCGAAGCCGGAAAATACCATGGCAGGATAGTGAATGTTGGTATGGTCGCAACTCTGATGTTTTCTAATAGATGATCAATACTTTATTCTATGGACATTGATACTCAAATAAAAACAAATTGAAATAGTAGTGTAAAGACAGAGCAAAGAAGCTGGGGCAAAACCAGACCTATTAAGAAAAAATATAGACTAAGTGTGAAGGAAGAACATGGTACGTAGACAAGATAACAGAGTCCAAACAGCTGTACTATGATACGTGTGAACAGATGGGTGATCAGAAGTGCTTTTAACTTATTCCCCCAGTTTCTTTTTCTACTTATATATTATGAAGAAAAACGAACTTTACCTATTTCCATGTGCCCTTCTGCGTTTATATTCTTTCTTATTTGTGGTCCTTGCTTCCTCAACTAATTTACTCCCCTGGATTTTTCCTGATAAAATGACTTATTCTATGAAAAGATTGGTAGATATAACCTAATTATCCCATCATCAACTATAGGTTGTACAAAATCCTTCCTCTTCATGGTGTGGTCAATGAACTAGTTTGCCATAACTTTGGTGGTTGGTGTCTTGCATTTCAGATATTTGGTTCTGATCCATCTTGTGCTGACTACCTGAAAAGTTTGATTGAGGCGCTTTTTCAACATACAACACGTCTTCTCACAAATATTCAGGTGATTTAAGCGACTTTTCTGTATCACTTTATTTCAAATCTCTTGATAGTTTTATAATGTCTGATTTGTATTTTTTGCTGCAGGAATTCACAGCCCGTCCTGATATAGCCGATGATTGTTTCTTGTTGGCATCAAGGTGTATTCGCTACTGTCCTCAACTGTTTATTCCCTCATCTGTTTTTCCTTCTTTAGTTGATTGCTCTATGATTGGCATCACAGTACAGCATAGGTACAGTCTCTCTCTCTCTCTCTCTCTCTCTCTCTCTCTCACTAAAATAACTTGAAAGTATCATACATTCTTGGGAAAGTGTGTTGTGTGTATTCATGATCCTTTTGTATATTATTTAATGTTGAGAGGCAAAAAAATCCTGTTGTAGCTAATTTTCACTCTGCTCAACGGCTCCCTTTTATTAGTGTGATTGTTTACCCTCTTTTGCTGTTTCCCTCTGTAGGGAGGCTTCTAATTCCATATTGCATTTCTTGGCTGATATTTTTGATCTTGCAAATTCCTCTGTGGGGGAGCAATTTATTCCAATAAGAGACGGTGTAATTATTCCTCGAGGTGCCAGCATCACCAGAATTTTGGTTGCTTCATTAACGGGAGCACTTCCAAAATCTCGAGTGGACGTGGTAATTTCTCTTTTTCTCATGCAACGTCGACCGTCTATATTTGCATATGTTCACTTTTGACGGGATTTAGTTTCGATATTTTTTTTAACTTTTGTACACCTGCTCCTTCCTCAGGTATCTTATACGCTACTGGCGTTAACTCGATCATATGGGATGCAAGCGCTGGAATGGGCTAAAAAGAGTGTTTTATTAATTCCGTCTACCGCTGTTACAGACGTGGAGCGATCAAGATTCCTAAAAGCTCTTTCTGATGCAGCATCCGGAGGTGATACTAATGGGCTTACCGTTCCTGTTGAAGAGCTCTCAGATGTTTGCCGACGTAACAGATCAGTTCAGGAAATAGTTCAAGAAGCTTTGAGACCGCTTGAGTTGAACATGGTGAATGTATCATAGACGATTGGTAATGCCTGTGATAGGGAGGGCCATTTTGTTTAGGTCCTATCTGTTAGCTAGGCTAGTTGGTTGTGTATTATCTATCTGTTATATTCTTTTCTTTCTTTTTTTTTATCTATTATCATTCTCCAATTTTTCAGGAGAATTTGCCCCTGCATGATCTGTTGTGTTGGCCGGAAGAAATTAAAATGGGTGTTGTATCTTTTATTTGTCTTGAGATGTGGGATTGGTGAGTGATGTTTGTCCCGGTTGTCATTTTTGGGGGGAGGGAGGTTACATGGTATACAATTGTAATTTAATGGAAACAGAAAAAGTGGGGGGAAATAGAGAACATTGATAAGTTGTTTCAATTTTTTAAGTTTGGAATGAATATGGAATTTGGAATCTGTGCACTGGTTGTGTTAGGTTCGTCTCACTCATCTGTTAAAATGAACGAAGAGGGATGTAAGGATCCAGATATGTGACACATTGGATCATAGAATGAATGACTTTGACCAACTTGATAGCGATGTCAAGAAAGTGTAATTATCAGCTCTTCTGGATGCATGTGGCGCTCACCTGACAAAATTTTAGATTGGATAAACTCCTGATAGGATTTGTTTATACAAGTTCTTATTAATGAAAATTACATTTTAATATTGATTTCATAGTTCAAAGGTTCTTAAAGTTGTAGTAATTATTTATATAAATACTATTTTTCAACTTTTGAATACATATATTTTAACCGGATTTTGTTTACAGGAAAAACTTGAATACATTGTTAAAGCAAGGATGGCATTGTGCGTGGGGGGCACTTGGCTATATAACATATTTTGATGCAAGGCTCTCATCTATTTGAGCGAAACATTCCTTGTTTGAGCGTTTTATCAGCAACCATATTTTGTCATCGCGTATAATGGTGTAATCATGTGTTTAAATTGGGAGAATTTTTGTCACCTTCTCCTTCGGATCAAGAGAAGCCAAACGCAGGTTTGTTATTGCGGAATTGACGACGAACACTTTTCTCCAATCTCGAACCACAACAGTGACTGATACAATGCAGATTTTTGACTCGTGCAAATGTTGTCAACAGAACAGAAGCGTCAAAGACCTAAGTTTTTATATCAGTTGAGCATAAATAAGTCCAGAAAATGGATATTCAGTTATGGATTATTATAGATAAAATCAAAACTAACTGAACCTCAAATGGCAATTCATCAAATAAAATTTTAAAATCAGTCTCAAAATATTTTATTAATGGTTTATTTATTTTTCTCATATTTGTTAATCTTTTTTGATTTAGTTCTTTTTTATTAAAATTATTCCCTCATGTTCCTAGTCGGCACCCTCACTCATTGTCAACTACCTTTCTCCCGGCACAAGAAAGAACTGGATGCAAGTCGTTGAAACATAATTCAAACATGCGTTGACTTGAATCTATGGATTGAATCTAAAATTTCAATCACTTAAACTAATTCAATTGCATAAAGTGGAAATCGAAAAAAGAGGGGGGAAATTTGTAGTTAGTTGTATATTATAATTTAGTTATATTCCTAATTAATACAGATTCTTCAACAATTTTTTTAGCTGCTTTTCTTTTATCCAAACGTGCAAGTGAAGTCGATTCATTGAATTTTGATTGAAGTAGTGAATGAATAGCTTGGTTTTGCAGTTGAATTATTGTATGGTGCATTAGGATAATAAAATAAGCGAAACAACTTCTCAGAATCTAAAGAAAAATATTTTTATATTTTTACCAATAAAAATTCAATTAGGAAACTGTCAAAATTTAATTTAAATCTTAAAATACGATCTATCATCCAAATAACAATTCGATAAAATATTATATTTTATCGATAAGAATAATGGTAAGAATATTAATATATAGAATGAATCAATAAAAGAAGATTTAGATAAGTTTTGAACTTTTTTTCTAAATTTAAATATTTTTTATTAAATCTTTATTAAATTTTTCTGTAATCAAAGTTTTTTACATATTTCAATTTAATTCTTAAGTAATGTAAAAAAATAATTTTTATTAAAAACATTTTAAGTAATAAGAAATAACATAAAATCATCGATTGCATAATGATGACAGTCTTTTAGTCGATGTAAATAATAATATAAAAATTATCATTCAAAAAAAAAAACTTATTACCTTACATTAACTATAATACTATATTATATTAAATACAAAAATTTTATTTTTTTTAAATTTTTAGCATACTAAATAAATAAATAAATAAAATAGTGTTTTTGAAAATACAAACTTAATCAAACCTAAATAAATTGACAACAAGAACATCCTTAGTTTGGATTTATTTATTTGAAAACCATTTATTATTGAAGCATGATGGGAGGAGCATGAACAGCGCGTGGACCCATCCTCTGAAGTCCCTGTTCCTAGTTCCACTTTAGCTGGACTAATCGAATCAATATCATTCACATTCACCAATTGGATTCAGTGAATGCAAAGTGCAATGTAATCTCATCTCTTCTCTTTCTCTCCCTCCAACAAAAAAATGGTGTCAACATATGAGAAGAAGACCAACCTCGCCAAACTCATCATCCCTTCTTCTTCATCTTCTCCCTCCCCATCCCCATCCATCACAAGCCCACACGTCATTCACAGTAGGTCCCACTCCTTTGTGGGTCCCTCCCCCCGCATCGATCCCTCCTCAACCCCTCTCTTCTTCCTCCAAGAGGTCGACGACGACGACGACGAAGACGAAGAAAAGGAACCTCTTTCTTCTGACCCTGTTAAGATTGGACCTTCCGATTTTCATATTCTTCGTGTTGTAGGGCAGGGTGCCTTTGGCAAGGTCTTTCTCGTCAGAAAAAAAGGAAATTGCTTCGATGCTGATGCTGATGCTGATGGCGATGGGGTCTTCGCCATGAAGGTCATGAGAAAGGACATCATCATAAAGAAAAACCACGTTGATTACATGAAAGCGGAGAGGGATATTCTCACTAAAGTCCTTCACCCTTTCATTGTTCAGCTACGTTACTCTTTTCAGGTCTCTCTCTCTCTCTCACTCGCTCGCTCACTATCCTATTTCACTTCAATTTATTCACACAATCACTTACTCAGCATGTGTTATGTGCAGACCAAATCTAAGTTATATTTGGTGTTGGATTTTGTAAACGGAGGGCATCTCTTCTTTCATCTGTATCGCCAGGGTATCTTCAGGTTTTTTTCTTCTTCTTCATCTTATGTGTTGCAATACACTTTTGGAAATTCATTGAATTTTAATTATCCGTTTGTTTTGGTGTATGTGGTGAGTAGTGAGGATCAGGCAAGGCTTTACACTGCTGAGATAGTGTCTGCAGTTTCACATCTTCACAGCAAAGGCATCGTGCATCGGGATCTTAAGCCTGAAAACATTCTAATGGACTCTCATGGGCATGTAATAATAATGCCAATGCTACTCACCTCCTATGCCTTGTTTTCTTGCATCAACTTTGCTTTTTCTACTTTGACTTTTGATAGTCTATTGTTTTCTGTTTTCTGTTTTCTGTCTCACCTTGTGGGGTTGTGCTCCTTATTCTGATGTATTAAGTTTGCTAAGTTCACTGTACAATATCTTAGATGGCTGAGTTGTATAGTTCTTCTTTGCTGTTTTTGCTCTGCCCGTGTGTAGGTCATGCTCACTGATTTTGGAATGTCAAAAGAGATTGATGAATTGGGAAGATCCAACTCTCTTTGTGGGACCGTGGAATATATGGCTCCTGAAATTCTTCAGGCTAAAGGCCATAACAAGGATGCGGATTGGTGGAGTGTTGGTATCCTGTTGTATGAAATGCTAACAGGGAAGGTAATGCCCATCTGCACCAAAAATGCTAACAACACATTTTCTAACACTTATCATTATCTTAAAACCTAAAATTTACTTGAAATTACAATTTTTTGTGGGTCTCATATCTCATTTAGATCACAAAAGTTTGTGGGTATCAAGACTTTGTTGGTTTCAGTGAATTTTAATCAGTAATAAAGAGCATGTTGGGGGTATTTTCTTGTATGTATCTATGAGTAGGTTGTGGGTGAAGGTACCTAAAGTTGAATACTTGGAATTATATGTGGACCATAGCAATTTGCACGGTTAGAAATTACAATTCATGAAGTATTTGGCCTTGAATAGAGAACGTTATTAATCAAGATGCGTATGTCTTGGATTAGGCTTAGTGTACATTTTTTTTTTTTTTTCAAAATTGATGTCTGAATGAAACTGTTTATTTGCTGTTTATGATAGGAACCTTTTCTATTTCATTTATTTTCCATGTAAGAACACAAGGGGAAGCATTAACTTGTCATGGTTTATGATTCGATTTGGCAGGCACCGTTCACACACACTAACAGAAAGAAACTTCAGGAGAAAATTATTAAAGAGAAAGTTAAACTTCCACCATTCCTTACCAGTGAAGCTCACTCATTACTCAAAGGAGTAAGTAGACGACAGTATATATGGTTTTCTTCCATTTTGTTTCTCTATCGTCTTCTTTCACAGTGCACCTACAAGTATAATATGCCTGTTACCTGAACATAACGTAAAATGTTTATGTTGTAGATTTCTGAACCCACTGCATTAATATTTCGCTGGTTTCCTTTTCTCATGCCAATTTCCTATTTTTGTGTGTGTGAAATCAAATGTCAGGAGGTTCTACTTCCAAAAGTGATCCTTACCTAACGTATTTTTTATAAATTTTCCTTACCTAATGGCAATTTCTGGAGAAATAAAAACTTGGACGACCACATTTATGTACATGCTATTTTGCTACTAAGCATGAATATTCAAAGGATAGCTTAGAGAGATAATAGGAAAACGCAGGGATACAAGAAAAGTTCTTACTCTGGGACGTGATGTTTCAAAATATTGTGTTTTGAGATTAAAAGATTAAACTTTGTATGGAAAGAGATAGAGGGATCCAGTTCCAAAATCCGTTCATTCTGTTTACTTGTTACAGTTGCTGCAAAAGGATCCAACAACAAGGTTAGGACATGGGCCAAATGGAGATGAGCAGATCAAAAGTCATAAATGGTTTAGGTCAATCAATTGGAAAAAATTGGAGGCAAGAGAAGTGGAACCAAAGTTTAAACCAGATGTGTCTGGGAAAGATTGTACAGCTAATTTTGACAAATGTTGGACAGCAATGCCCCCTAATGACTCACCAGCAACCACACCTACAGCAGGTGACCATTTCCAGGGCTATACTTATGTGGCACCCAACCCTTGGCTTTCTTCTCGTTCACTACAATGAACAAGGAAATCTGTACATGGATCAATGTTTCAAAATAAGACCTCAATAAGACATGTAACCCATTTCTTCTTATTCTCAGCTTTCTCAGCTTACAAGTAACCAAAGTCTTCTCTCACCATGTAACCCATTTGTAATGGCCCATTGCAGAGAATACAGAATGTTTAGGGGCTCTGATATGACCCGTTATGTTTGTGCAGCTTGGTTTAGTTCTTGTTTTAAATTAAGGTCAACATTAACATTAACATATTTGTACAGCCAGGTCCCTAAAGAGGGTGAGGGTGTATAACATATTTGACTTATTCATCAGAAGAATTTGCATGTATGAAATTGTATTGTCTTATCTTTTGCAGCAACACAACTTTAAGGTTGATGCATTTCATCATTGCTCATTCTTATGCATATGTCACAACGAGCTATTGAACACGTAGCTATCAACTGTTCTGCTTATAAGATCTAGAAAGTTTGATACTTGTTGCCACCAATGTCTTTGGTTCCATTTCCTTCCCCTTCAAACGCGCACGTTTTTTATTTTGGTTAGGAATAATAAAAACTTTTGTCTAATCTATCAAGGTCAAATCTTTGGGCGTTTCCATCACTGCATGCTGGAGTAGTAGAGTTAGATACACTGGATGAGACGATTCCAAGCGTCATTTGTAAGGTGAGAGCTAAGATATGATAATCGTTATTTAAAATGTAAAGACAACCATTAAGAAACAGTAACATTCTGAAAAACACAAATAAGAGATTAGCAGTATGAAAGAATCTTATACCTTCACGACTTTTAAGACTTTGCGTAACCTAAACATAATTAAATATCAAGCCTCCGTAACATGTGAACTACGTGAATGATATAAGATCAGTGTAAATTCTTCGCCACATCTCCCCAATCTCTGGCCATACGCACCAGTCACTAAAATCTACTTTTTTCCCCGTTTATAGTTTTATAAAGCCTAGAATCTTAATGGTTTCAACAAATGGATCAAACCAATTATTAATGTTATGTGTCCTTACTACATGTTTTCATTCGACATACAAGACAACAAAAGCAACAAGATTCCATCTATATTACGTGGGCTCTACTCTTTGCAGAAGAACCTTCATATAACTGAATGAGCAAGGGATCCACCCACTAAAGAAACTGAGATTAGGAGAAAGAACCCAAAAAGACCAATTCACCCACCCCCATCTACACCCTATGCTTATAAATAGACCTTGCTTAAAAATGTTGCAATAACCACCATCTCTTGAAACACCAAGTTCTGGTTAAGCCAAAAAATCATGGATAGAATCAAATCCAAGAATGAGATGTCTCTTTGTGAGAAGTCGATGAAGGTGGTAGTAAATATCATTAAGCTGTCTTCTTTCTCTATTGCACAGAAGAGTCTTGGTGGCACGAGTAAAAAGAGTGGTCCAGAGTCTGATATGGACTCTGATGAGGAAGCACCGCTTCCTGATCAATTTCCTACAACAAGAAGATCGCAACAGCCACAGAGCCGTGCAAACCCCACTTACGTGATCAAGTCATGTGGGAGCAACGGATCAACAGAACATTTGATTTATCAAGAAAGAGTCCCCACTGATGTTAGCCCAAATAAAGAACAGTGTGTTGATGGATTGGCTTCTGACTATATCAGTAAGATACGCAACAAGCTTGGGCGTGGTGTATAATATTGCCTTCACAGCTTTTTGTGTGCTCCATGTATCATATACTACTTAGATATTCATCCCTTTTGGTTCAAATTAACATGATGTAATAAACTTAGTTGTTGGGGTTTCTAGCTACAACAGAAGTAGTTGTTTTGTTTCTGATGAAACCCGATTCAACTTTTTTTTTATGCTTTATTTAATATTCTTTGCTGGATGGACAAGTATTACATGTAGACTAGTTTATATAGATGATGTTCTGAACACACGAGTTTGCATGAATTATGTTATTAATGATTTCATTTGGTTTTAAGTTGATATTTTGGATCCAAATAATGTGTGTAGTAAATCTCTCTTCAGGGCAAAAGATACTAATAATTCCAGGTATTTGAGTGTTGCAGTCATAGTGGTGGTCCAAGATATATGTGAGGATAAAAAATAAAGTACACGAAATCGTGAACAAGTGGCTCAAGAATATGATTGCTAAACATCCTGATGATGGAAGGTACCCCAACATTTTAGCTTCTAATTTTTTATTAATTCCAATTTTAAGCTCCAAATGTGTGTGTATATATAGAGAGAGAGAGAAACAGAAAACCTGAGATGGAATATCTTTTAATGACCTTATTTGTGCTTATAAAAATACCTTGATAAATTCTTTATCTTAACTGAGTTCTTATTTTGAACTTGCTAAAACAAATTCTATTTAACTTATTTCAATAATCTTTAAAAGTTAACATATGCAGTATTTATGAGTAAAACTGGGTGAGCATAACCCAAATAGCAGCAAAGAGATGTCCACTTTATGTGTCTTATACTTCACCGGCCAACCAATATGCTTTTTACCCAGTAGCTTTCAGCATCTTTTCTTGTTCTTTTGGCATTCTCATTATGTTATAAAAATAATTTTTCTCTTGCGTATTAAGCCATCCATGCGCCCTCAAATTGTACAGAAACAATTGTCTCATGTTAAAACTATACAAATATATTTATGAGAAACACTGGTTGATACAAGTAGTACCATCTTACATTTCTTGACCAAGTATTAAAGATTTGAATTTTAAGGATGTCTGAAATAAACCATATTATTACTCACATTGTGTGTACTTTAATTTTGGTATCAATACTATTTACAAAAAGGAGTTATAAGGTG
>Ga0214542_1002781_pt1 | contig 35974 bp, 20 predicted proteins | sample CNSS1metaG_FD_160096 | JGI IMG/M metagenome (GOLD analysis project Ga0214542, IMG submission 160096) | Root nodule microbial communities from cowpea collected in UCLA plant growth center, Los Angeles, California, USA - CNSS1 | ecosystem: Host-associated > Plants > Roots > Nodule | place: USA...
TATATATATTTACTATCTGTACTTACATGCGAATTCGAAATTCGTACCAAAAGTTCATATAAAATTTGTCCCTGTAGTTTAAATGTATGGAATTCGTCCTCCAAAACAGGTGACGCTTGAAGAATTGTAACTTTGGAAAAAGAGAATAGAAATGAGTTTCTTTTATTATTTAGAATCTTCATATATGTGTGGATAACACATACATTTGTTTCTATTTTATTCTATAGATACAATTGAAAATTTTGATTACTGCTCGAGTCAGATGATGAAAAATTATCATATCCGGTTCTTTTGGAGGATGGATCATGCTTATTGGAATGACATGTCAGAACACGTGCTATACACATTTTTTTTTTTTTTTTTTTTTTTATATATATATATATATATATATATATATATATATTTATTTATTTTTTTCTTTTAGTTTTGGAGGACGTATTTCATGCATTGTAGTAAACATTCGCTTAAGTCTGAATCTCGCATAAATCCGCATTTGAAAGGGAAAAGTTTTTGGATAATTTAGTGACTTTATTTTTATAAAAAAAAATAACATGTACAGTCATTTAACAACTATTTTCGATTCATTCACTCGATTGACCATTTTGTAAAATGCGACAAAAGTTAAAGAACTCTCAAAACTTGATTTAACGAATGATGAATAAGGAGAATATTTCAACTCACTCACATTGACATCAAGGTTGATAACACTTTCTAATGATTTGAAGATAACATCGCATTGGTCAACTTCAACTTCGTGCAAACCAATTACATATATTTTATATTCTGTTAGATTTTATTATATATAGAGAGAATATGAATAAAATAAAATAAAATAAAATAACAAGTTTGTCGTGTAATGTAACGTCCCATTTAATTATTAAGCGAAATTAAAAGAAATGTCACACAAAGATAGTACTATAGCGTAGTCCTGGGGTCCTTAACACAGCCCCTACAAACTGGGCACACAAAAATGCCGACGGGAAACCAGATAAAAGTCTAACAAGTGAGAGTAGAGTAGTAAAGCATAAAGCAATACATGGGCCATAGCCCTAAAGAAAACCCATGAAGAAATAAAGTCCAGCCCAGATGGCTAAGCAACGGAATCATCATTTCCTTGTTGACCGCGAGAACCTCGCCCATCTGCTCCCATCAATTAAATTGATGATCATCACAAGAAAGAAGAGCCACATACAAGACAACCATACAACAAACAGGGTAAGCTAGAGTAAAGCATTTTATCAAGTAGATACATATCATCACACAATCCAAGCATTTCATATATCATCCAAACATGTTCTGACTTCTCAAACAATACACTAGACCCTGACTCGACTCATCCAGATACATATAGTCTGGTCGGATTTAGCGGATGCTTGCACTTATGGTGGATACCTCTGCTCACCCCCGAGCTATGTGTTACAAGTGTTACAATGAATCCATTTCCCTCACCACAAGGTTAGCCCTTAATGAATTTCGGGCCTCCTGCTACTCTCACCACAGGAGACAGTCCGCTCTAAGTGAGACTAATTGACTCCTTAGAGTGTTAGGATGCAACCTTACCTTGAATCCTTACTAGACCATACAGATGGGGCACCACCATGAACACCCACTAACAGGGGTCATGGAATTACGTCCCGACCACTGAAGCGCAACCCCGAAGGTCTCACCTAGAGACTCCAAGAAATTACACACTAACACAGACTAAAATATCATACATCAACATTAAGAGAACATTAATCATCCTTACAATTTCATACCAACCTCTGAAAATGAATCCCCATTCGTATCACATGTTGAATCCATACCACTGATCATTACTACCCCACGAGTGTAGGGCCACATCTCATATCAATATCATGCTTCTCTAATTCCAACACACTCATTAATTTCACATGCCAAGATCCCTCAATCACATGTATCCAATTTATATTACAGGTCATACCATGCCTTTCATTTCACAGACTTCATACCTCATACAAAACACATCATAACCAACAATCCAATTACCAATTTAAGAGAGTCATCCAACCTATAGCGTATCTCGCTCAAGCCAAGAGCCCTCGCCCAGGCGAGAGGGGTACTCTCGCTTAGGCGATAGACCCTCGCTTAGGCGAGATCGCGAATAGTGCTGGGAGTTTTCGCAGCCTCGCTTAGGCGAGTCCTGGCTCGCCTGAGCGAGATAACTTCTTGCCCAACAGCGAGGTCCCTCGCCTAGGCTAAACCACAGTAGCGTTCCAAAGCCTTCGCTCCCTCTCGCTAAGGCGAGTGGCTCTCGCTTGAACGAGACTGGGCCTCGCTCAAAACCAGAGTTCTCCACCTGGGCGAGGGTTCGCGAAACCCTTGGTTTGCTCCTGCAAGTCTCGCTTAGGCGAGTTACTCCCGCCTAGGTGAGATTAACAGATCTCGCCACTGTCTCTCCTGCAACAATCACATACTCACATCCAAGCAACAATCCAAGATCGTTCACACATTCATCATAAACATACAGTTTACACAACACCCAACAAACTCTAAATCAGCTAGAAAATCGTTCAAGACCCAAAAACTCTAACTTCTCTGTACCGGGAAAAGCTTAGCAAAGACCCCGACGACACGACCACGAGCACAGCAGCTCAAAGGATGAACTATAGGAATGAAGCAACGAATCCTCCTGGCTCAACGTAACAGCGGAAGCAAAAACCCTAGCAGAGGGGTTGACGGCTATAGCTCAAGGTTCACTGAAAAGAGTGGTAGTGTGAGTTAGGGCAACTAGGAGTGGTTTTATCTGCTGGGCCAGCCCTTAGGCCCACTTACAAGGGCAACCCTTTAATTTAGGGCAGGAAAAAGAAATAAACTTAACGGGCCTTACATGTAACATATCTCTTATACTTATCATATATATCTTATCTCTCATATTTTCACAATCCCTACAAATTCTCAACATCCATAATATTCCATACTGTAATTATATGACCCATAATAATTCATATTGTAATATGATTCTTAAAATTTCATAATTTCACATCCTAATTAAGTTCGCATCAAACTTTCAAGATCAAAATTCAGACTTGAGCGAATGTTTACTATACTAAAGTATAGGGACAAATTTTATATGAACTTTGAGGGAGAGAAATGAATTCCAATGTCACATAAATACAGGAACTAAAAACATTCTTAGGAGAAATAGTCGTTTGAACTAATTAATTGATTATTATGTTATATAAGTGTTAAATAATAACACTTATAAAAATTAATATTGAAATAAAAATAATTTATTAATATTAAAATTTTAACATTTTTCTAAAATTAATATAAGTTAGTTAAATTAAATATTAATTGAAATGTTAAGTGTTTTCTAAATTTTAAAAACATAAAACTTTTTATAAATTACACATGTCAGTCACGCAGATGCCATCTGTTCAGACATGTTAGTTAAGCCAACATGCCCATTAGACATTTCACCTAAAAATTAACGTTGTCTGTTCTGAATGACGAATTTCATGCATTACAAAAGTATAGGAATCAATTTCGTACGAACTTTGAGGGAAGGATAAATTCCAATTTCACATGTAAGTACAGGGACTAAAAGCATACTTAACCTCTTATTTTATGTCAAATGGTCTTTAAGTTAAGTTTCAACTTCAAACTTCAAGAACTTTGCATGTAGTCGAGTTTAATGTCCACTATGAGCTTGATCATATCAATAAACCAAAATTCAATTCTTCATATGTTCATCAATCTTTCACATCTTCATCAAATCTCTATGCACTAAAATTATTTTCTACTAACAAACCCCCTTTGATTTGATGAAGCAAACATCCATTATTCCACTGATGTTCTCAAAACCAACATATACAAGATAGCACAATATTTATATATCATGATTACTTCCCCCTATCACATAGCATGATTTTTATTTTAATTAGGTCTAGTTCAATATTGTTTAGTTTTTCTTCCCCTTTGGATTCATCAAACAAAAATAGAGCAAAAATAGAATAATACCATAGTTTCATTCATATGAAGAGAAACAAATTGACATATGCAATAACAAAAACTGAAACTAAAATATTAAGAAACTGATACGATCAACCAATTTAAAATGCAAAACAACCAAAAAAAAACTAACAGAACTCGTGGAAATGCAAAAATACAACACAAAATGCAATGCGTGATCCTAAAGTCAAGGCAATCAGTCATCCTGAGGATAGTCTTTGTGGTAGAACATGGCTAACAAATCATGAACATTATGGATCTATTCATCCAAGTCTTGGAACCTCACAACGTAAAAGTTGTGATGCTTATCTTGTGCTACATTAAACTCACACAGTTTATTCAAAACAATCCTTTGAAATGGTGAATAAGAAGGACCATTATCCTCTGGTGGGTAGTAGGGAACAATCTCCATTGGTTCTACAAGATTTTTCTCTTCATCCTCTTGATTAATGCCACTTAGATAAACCTCTCCATCATTTTTTTCAACTACTGCTTGATCACCTCTTGTTGTCCGGAAATTGTTGACCTTTGAGAATCTCATCTTATGCAGATTGAGGCAGGAAACATGATTCAAGGTACCAATTAAATCTTCAAGTTCGTACTTCATATCAACACCAAAGTATTTAATGAACTTGGAGATTAACACAACATAGGGAAGCTTGAAATCAGTTAGCCTTTTTTCCTTCACCATAGGATCACGTAGAAAAAAAGAGTCTAGTCCACTTAGATGTTGTTTTGGATACAATACATGAGCACTAAGTCACCTTCATTCAAAGTTAAATGATTGCTCCCACGTGGTACCATAATATTTGTTACAATCATGGCCAGTAGCCTCCTTCAATGTTTTATTTGAGATCTCCATCTCCACACCTTTCATGATTGATTTGAGAACACCATTGTTGAAATGAAGGTTGGTGAAAAAAACTATCACCAAATCAGGTTAGGTCTTACCCGAGAGCTCTAAGAAGGTCTTCAACCTTTAGTGCTTAAGTTGCCTCTGTGAATCATCAAAATTCTCAGCCTTGAGCCAAGAAAGTCGAACAATTTTAGAGATGTTAATTTGTTTCCTAGTCATCTCAATTGGGAACACCTGAATTTTGTCCTCATTTCCTTTAACCCATGCCTCCAATCTACCTTGATGGTCATTACTTGGAGAATTTGGAGTAGGAGTAGTAAAGTGTTCCTTTTTCGATAGAGCACGACGAGATTGGCATCTGGGCACACTGAATTGGGTTTTCCTTCTTCTATTAATGATGAATGCAAATGCAAATACAAATGTGCGATATTTCTATATCAACACATTAAATGAAAAAACATCCAATTAATTTGTGCATGATTATTATATTAATTCAGTTTATGCAATCAGAGCAATTTTAATGTACTTGATTAAGTATCAACATAAAGCATTGTATTTCTAACGATTTTTATGAGTGAATCAACAAAGTCAGTAGATTAAAAGTAGTAACATTGAATATTTAGAGAAATAAGCATAATTCAATAGATTAAAAAACTTGATAAATAGATTGAATTACTAACAGTAAAACAAATAAGCATAATTTAACACAAAATTTTAAATCAGATTAATTTCTCATTCAAGATTAATATCAATTAACAGTAGAAGAAATGTTTTATCAACAAATTATACAAACATGTAGAAATTACATAGAAAGATTGATTGAGTTGATTTTCTTTATTATTTTAACAAAGAACAAATTAAGATCCAAAAGTTAAACCAATTCAAGCATATTTTATATCGGTTAACTCGTAACTGAGCTACATCCAATTAGTCAAGGCAACCTGAGTCTAACTTTTCACTATTTCAAAAGTTTTACAAAATCCTCACAAGATTACACATTTGAAAAACAAAACAACACACCAAGGCTCTTGAATCCCACAAGAACCTCACACAAAATAGCAAAAACCTTTCTTGCAGATCTGGAATTCCACCAAGAACACCATAAAAGCTTAAGAGTGATTAAACCTCAATGGTGGCTCTCCTTAGCCAACCAAGGACCTCTCTTCCAAGCTCAAACCAAGAGCAATCACAGCTCGAAACCTTCAAAGATGATAATAAATAGTTCCATCAGAAGTTTAGAGAGAATAAGATTTTCAAGAAGTATTGAAATGATTTCACGCTAAAAATAAATCTCTCTCCCTTCACTTTGAAAATTCATGCTTTATAGTTTGTTAGATAACATATTGAACAAGTTAAAACTTTTATTCAATCTTTTGAATAATATTTTAGATGGGCAAAAGTGTTACAGAATTGGAAAGTGCACCAAATCGTACAAGTAATAAAGTGGAAAGTCCAAGTATCATTTTCCAAGAGACTTGTGAAACAGTTGGCAACTCTTGCAATTCATATCTCAATTAGACAACAAATTTCACAAAAAACAAAAACTCTTTTTTGTATTTTTACCAAACATATGGTGTGCAACAACATATGATAAAGTCTTCACTAGGATTGGGTTTCATTATCCAATTCAAAGCAAAACCACAAAAAAATATTCTTCTAATTCCTACTCTAGCATTCACACCTTATTTAACAAGTCCTAATGTCTTAGCGACAAGTCTAAACTTGAATAATAAAAACCCTAATGTTTTTGAAATTTTTATAATAATTTCACATTAATGATCAAAATTATGATGTTATGAATGACTAATGATGTACTTTATGTCTAGATGAACAATAAATTAGTTTTCTACTTTAGTTTAGGTTCTAATATCGTATCTAATAATTAGAGACTCATAAATATGCAATCAAAAATTATTTTGCAGTAAAACAAGAAAAGAACACAAGAGTGATGGAAAAAAGTTATATTGAATAGTAAAATTCACAAACAGTTAAGATTACATTACACCTAACCCCATAAATAAGGGAGCTTAGTTACTCCTTAACATTCTAAATACTATAATAATGATGAAGATGAATGCCTCTAGCCCTCTGAATTCACTTCTACCTTCTTTCCCTCTCTACCCCAAAAAGGGGTTTCTTTCCCCAAAAGGCGTTTCTTTCCCCAAAAGGGGTTTCTTTTGTGCCTGAAGGGTTGTTGTCTTTAACCTTTGTCAAGCCCCTTATTATAGATTTTTCAAATTGGACTAGGTCTACAACTTTGTACTTGATTTTGTTATCATGAACATATATATTTTAATCTTCTGAGATTCCATATCTTTGATATATTCTTCAAATATTCTGATTTGTAATTGAAGTAACCAACTCAATGGATAGCTAATTTTGTTGATATATTCTATTAATATTCAATAATCTCCACTGATTTTATTGATAATCTTCTTAAATCTTTCAGATTTCCACTTATCTACAAAATATAAACCAAATATTTATCTTTTCCAAATTTATTAAATAAAACTTAAAATATCTGAAAAGATAATAATAATAAAAAAATAACAACAAAAGATAAAAATAAACAAAAAATAAATCATGATAATCCCAATTATGATGAAGCTTGAGATGTGTTAGGACAAAGGTCAAGACAGGCAATGCAGAACAAAGATTGAGACGATTCGTTTTTGCCAAAAATTGAGACGACTCATCCTAGGTGGGAGGTCGAGACGATTGAACTTGGGATGGAGGTCAAGATGTGTAGTGTCGTGTCGAAGGTCGAGTTCAGGCAAGCAGAAGCTCAAGCAGGGTTGGGTCCGGCCAATGCTTGAGATGTGTCAGGCCAAAGGTCGAGACGGGCTAGCCTGCATCAAAGGTCGAGATGGATCGTTCTGGGCTGAAGGTGAGACGTTTCTTGATGTGAACCCCATTTGCACACGAGTTGAAGGATGGTTCCTAATTTTCCAAATGAGCCCTTATTACAACTTGAAAGTAAAAACAAACTAAAGCCCATTAATTGATTTACCCAAAACATAATTTGGTCAACCAATTTTACAAAGGATTGGGTCATTATTTAAACAAACTAATTACTTAGAAACTAAAACAAAGTGACGCGTTAATCCTCCTCCATTTGGGCCATGATGCATTTCACATCATTTCCTCTCTAACCGAAGGTCGGGACAGGCTATTCAGGGCTGAAGGTCAAAACTGGTTATCCTAGGTTGAAGGTATGATGACATTGACTTTGGTGACACTCGAATAAATTCCATGTGAGGTTGTCAGATCTCAATCCTTCGAAGAAGATCAACTCGTTAATAACAAAAGACTCGATCGATGAGAGAACAATTCTCTCTCATTCCAATGGGGAACCTCTCGGATTCTCACTGAATCGAAAACCTGGGAGGTAAAAACCTCAACAAGAAGGTGAGGTTGACAAATGGAGGATAAACCACTCTCTATTCTCCAAAGATAGGTTCTACATTGAATGGCCTGTCTTTTATAGTAGGAGAAGGCAGCCATGAAAGGGAAGGGACCTAACGACAAAGTTGCCATGTAAAATGGAATGGAAAATATGAACAAGCAAAAGCTCTAACAACTACATGGTTTGAACGTTCCTCGTGAGCAAGAAACCCTAGCAGCTAAGGGGTTGTGTGCCTAAGGAATGGACAGGAACCCTAAACTCTAAGAGGCACTACCCTCTTTGGAGACGAACCGTAGCTGTTGGATGAGATTGGGCCGCTGAGGTGATATTGAGACTCGACTCAAACTGGTGGAAACATGGGTCTAATTCCGACGCTAGATGCACGTTGGATGTAGAATGAAGCTTCGAAGCTAGTCCACTAATGAACGTTGAAGGTGTTTGGGTTGGTGGACATATTCTTGGCCCAATCAGATGTCACACATAGAAGGAAGAAAGAATGGGTTGCTGATGTTGGTTGTCCATCTTATTGGTTTAGTTAGATGCTTCGTGGCCTAAATCAAAAATACATGGAAAAATATGAAAATGACAATTAAAAATGTGGGCCAGAATACAAGCACAAGAAACTTACTAATTACACCGCAAAACACAACTATACATTTATCTAAGAATTAAAGACATAAAAAGAAATTGGGCCAGGCCATTGACCCATGCTGATAATCTTCTAGGGTTATCTTCATTGTGCCTAGACTTAAGGTCGTGAAGTTGCCTAGGTAAATGGTTGAAACAAGTCATTCCCGATCGAAGGTCGATAAAGACCAACCTGGATCGAAGGTCATGACTAGTCGATCCGAGCATAAGGTCAAGATACGCTGACCTTGGATGAAGGTTGAGACAGGCGAGCTCAAGCTAAAGGAAGGGTGATAATGCAGGCTGGCACGACCCGTTTAAGCCTGCCCTGCACTTGGCCCGTAAAATGTTGGTTGAAAAGTGTGGCATGCCCCGCATAAGTCCGAGCTCGCGGACCAGCCCAACTTTTTAAACAAAAAAATCTTATGATAAGGCTTTCAATGTTCAATAAATTGGAAAACTTTAAAAAGTTCAAAAAATTAAGCAAAGACTTTGGTGAGTTGGATGATAATTTGATAATTCAACATTTTCATCATATTCATATTCATACTTTGACATACATGATGATGTATTCTTCAAATTTTAGCACATTCAAAAATACAACAATACATAACACTTATCTTTTCCACTCATACAAGAATTCAGAATGTTCATGCAAAAATCTAGAAGGAAAGTAACCAATTTACACAAGTGCAAGTTTTTTTTATGCGGGTCGCGATCCAACTCGTGCGGGTTGCGAGTTATGCAGGTCAGTTTTGGGGGACAATGAGCTCAATCTCTCGGCACGCCCTGCATTTTTTTGACAGGTCGGCTGGTTGGGCCAACCCCACATTGCCACCCCTAGGCTAAAGTTCGGTTCGAGCTGAAGTTTTGATTTTCATATTAATTATTCCTTGATACGATCCTATCCAGGAAAGATTACGATCGTTTCTGAATTTAAATCCTCAAGAGGCACGACCAAATAAATTAGAGAAGAACGCAGAATCAGATAGATATGGAGGACGCCATAATATAGCAAATTGATAAGTCAAGTGAAGATTTGCCACAAAGATGTTAATCTTTGATAAGTACCAGAGGCCTAAGCCAATAACAAAGAGAATCCTCTTTTTAATGACATTGAATACAATATATGACTAAAAGTGTCTACATTAGTTTTAGATACCTCTATATATAGGCACATAATTTTAAGAAAACCTGAGAACCCTATAAGAAGGCCCAAACCCAAAAACATAAAAACATAAACTAATTTATAAAAGAAAGCCTAAAGCCTAAAAACATAGAACATAACTAATTTTTAAAAGAAAACCCAAAGGTTCATCTTCAAGTTCTTCTTATACAGAATCTTGGGATAGTCCTCTATAATTCCTTATAGGCCAAATAATGTATTTAAAATATTAATATTTTTTTCATGTTTTAAAAAAAAAACCTATGGGTTGGCTCTGGCTCATAAGGCTTTTATGGGCTTTTTTCAATGGTAGGCCTTTTGGTTCTATGAGGATTTTTTTTTTGCTCCAAGTCATGTGGATTAGAGTGAATCCTGTGAAGTGTATCAAATTTATAACTCTAATTTAATATCATTAAAATTTTATAAATGAAAGTCTCTTAGAACTTGTTATAAGTATACATTTCTATTGTTAGTGTGTTAACCAAGAGAATGATAAATAATCTTTCGAGGGATAATAAATTTAATATTAACTATATGTTATGAATCAATGATCGTCCATTGATTTGATACAATTACTCATATGATTGATATGATTGATTTATGTAAGTATTTGTATTAATTATTTGATTTGTATCCTTTATGGGTTACATCTTTTATCTATAAATAAGTTTCTTCCTATCAGTAATAAGACAAATGGAAAAGTTACTCGTCATTCTCTCATTCTTTATTCTTCCTTTTCTTTTCTTTTTTCCTATTATTAGCTTTATTTTATAACACGTTATCAGCACAAATGCTCTAATCAACTGAGTGCTAATGGAAGCATTACTTATATTGGATATTAAATGCTGAAATATATTTAGATGCAATGGGTCTTGGTGATGTCATTAAAGATATGAATCAAGCATCTGAGTAACTAATTTTCTCCTACAACAACAATATCATGAGAAGGGATTTCACAAATATTTTGAATTTATTTTATACATTTCTATGGCTGAACAAAACAATGAGTTTTTTTATAGAAAATCATGAAACTTACCCAATTGGTTTTGCTCCATTCTTAAAAGTGAATGCAACAACATTTAATTTATATTATCATGGTCGTGATAGTGATTATGGACATGGTTATAAAGAAAGATACATTTTATCACCAGAAGTGGAACAATAATGTGAAAAAAGAAAAAGAAAAATGTGAAAATAATGGCAAATAAGATGAGAATAAAAGCTACCATTATGGTGGTAAAGGCCATTTGAGTGTTACTTATCGTACACCAAAGCATCTTAAAAAATAAGGAGAAGAACATAGAAACACATTTTGATTATGAAGATGGTGATTCTGATTATGGAAAATCCTATAAATATTTTATTCTTCTTCTCCTCTTACATAATAATATCTAACATTAATATTTATGTTTATATGAAGAATGAATGTTTGCACTAGCACCAATGATGAAGATATGTGTCTTATTGATAGTGCAATAACTCATACAATTCTCAAGAGTAATAAATTTTTCTATTGTTTCGTAATGTGATAGGTCAATGTTAGCATCATTTCTAGTATTGCAAATATATTTGAAGGCTCCATAAGAGCTATTATACTTCTACCAAGAAGTTTAATAGAAAGAAACTTATTAAGTTTCAAGGAGATTTGTCTAAATGGATATCATATTGAGACAAACAGTGGAGAATATATGAAATATCTTTATATCACTAGAATTGAGTTGAATAAAAAAAATGTGTTTTGGGAAAATTATCAACCTTCTCTTATGGTTTACGCATATATTAGTACGATTGAGATGCATGCAATGGTAAACCAGAAATTTATGAATCAAATGAATGTGTTGTTTGGCATGATCAATTGGATGATTTGTACTACGCATATATTAATACAACTAAAATGCATGTTATGGTAAACCAAAAGTTTACGAATCAAAATGAATTCCTTGTTTGACATGATCAATTGGGTCATCTTGGATCTATTATGATGCAGAAAAAAAGGTTGAAAAACTCATGTGGATACCCACTTAAGAGTCAAAAAATTTCTTCAAACCAATGAGTTTTCATGTACTGCACGTTCACAAAGGAAAGTTGATAATAAGACCATCACTAGAAAAAATAGAAATAAGTCAATCTTATTTTCAAAATGAATACATGGATATATTTGTGATCTAATACACCCATTACGTGGATCATTTAGATATTTCATGGTTTTAATTGATGCATCCACTAGATGGTCACATGTTTTTTTATTATCAACTCGCAATCAGACATTTGCTAAGTTATTAACACAATTGATCAAGTTAAGAGCTCACTTCCCAGATTATCAAATTAAGAAAATTCATCTTAATAATGTTGGTGAATTTACATCTTATACTTTCAATGAGTATTGTACGTCGATTGAAATTAAAGTTGAACATCTAGCAGCACATGTTCATACTTAAAATGGACTTGTAGAATCATTGATAAAACATCTAAAATTGATTGCAAGACCATTACTTATGATGGCTAATCTTTCCATGACTACTTAGGGATACACAATTTTGCATGCTGCAATATTGATTCGCAACAGGCTAAGAAGTTATCACAAATAATCTCCTCTGCAATTGATTTTTGGTCATCAGCTCAATATTTCTCATTTAAGAATATTTTGGTGTGTTGTATATGTCCCAATTTCCCCACCAAAAAGGACTATGATGGGTCCTCAAAGACATTTAGGAATATATGTTGGATATGATTCTCTGTCGATAATAAAATATCTTGAACCATCAACGGGACACTTATTTACTGCCCGATTTGGTGACAGACATTTTGATGAATAAGTTTTTCCAACATTACGGGGAGAAAGAAAGAAATTGGAAAAGGATATTGGTTGCAATCAGTTATCATTATCTCATCTTGATCCTCGTACAAAAGAATGTGAACTAGAAGTTCAAAGGATAATTCACTTACGAAAATTGGCCAATCAATTACCAAATGCTTTTACTAACACAAAAAGGGTAACTAAGTCACACATATCCATTCATAATGCTCTAATCAGAATTGATATCATGTTGGACAATCTAATATAGCAAATGAATCTCAAACACGCCCGAACTGTGGTAGACTTGTTGGTTCCAAAGATAAAAACCCTCGGATGAGAAAAGGAGAAAAAAGGCAAGATGACCTGATCAAAGGGGTAAAAGTCCCAAAAGATTCTTTTGACATAATTAATGATTTGATTGCAGAAGAACCTCAGGTACTTGAAATTGTTGAATATGATGAAATCTCAATAAACGATGTCATGAATAAGATAATATGGAACTGAAATAAAATCAACATTGACGAGGCTTTTGCATATAATACATCGATGAATGTTTTTTACATTGATAAATGAAAGGTTTTTTGACATGTAGTTTGCAACCTGAGGGTGTAAAACTTGTTGGGTACAGATGGAATTTTGTACAAAAACAAAATGAGAATGGTGAAATTGTTAGATATAAGACATGGTTAGTTGCTCAAGGTTTTTCACAAAGACCTAGTATTGATTTTGAAGAGACATATTCTCTAGTATTGGATGCAACAAAATTTAGATATTTAATTAGCTTAGTTGCACAAGAAGGTCTGAATTTACACTTAATGGATGTTGTTACAGTCTATTTGTATAGTTCTTTTGAGAATGATATTTATATGAAACTCCCTGAAGAATTTAATTTGCCCAACAAAGCAAATTCTAAAGAGGGCTACTCAATAAAATTTAACAAGTCCCTTTATGGATTAAAAAAATGAAGATGTATGTGTTATAACCGTCTTAGAGAGTACTTATTAAAGGAAGGGTATAAAAATGACTCTATTTGTCCTTGTATTTATATAAAAAAAATCCGAAAATGAAATTTCCATTATTGTTGTTTAAGTAAATGACAAACATCGTTGGAACTTTTAATGAGCTCATAAAGGCAATTGATTGTTTAAAGAAAGAATTTGAGAAGAAGGATCTTGGAAGGACAAATTTTTGTTAGGGATTACGAATTGAGTATTTAAACAAAGGTTTTTTTTGTACATCAAGTAGCTTATATAATGAAAGTGCTTAAAAGGTTCTATATGGATAAATCACATTCATTATGCACTCCGATGATAGTGAGATTGTTAGATGTTGATAAAGACCTTTAGACCTCAAAAAAAAGATGAAGAACTTCTTGGTCTCGAAGTACTATAGCTTAATGTTATATGAGCATTAATGTATCTTGCTAATTATACTCGACCTGATATAACATTTGTTGTAAATTTTTTAATAAGATATAGTTGTTCACCTACAAGAAGACATTGGAATGGAGTAAAACAAATACTTCGTTATCTTAAGGGCATTATGAATATCGGCTTATTTTATCCAAATGATTCAAAATCATATCTAATAGATTATGCAAATGAAGATTATTTATTAGATCCTGATAATGGTTGATCATACACAGGATATTTGTTCACATGTGGTGGCACAACTATTTCATGGCAGTCTATGAAACAAACAATAACAGAAACATTGTTAAATCATGCAGAAATTTTAACATTACATGAGGCAAGTCGTGAATGTATTTGGTTAAGGTCTATAATTCAACATGTGCGACAAACTTGTGGTTTATCCTCGGAAAAAATGAAATCAACAAATATATATATGAAGACAATAGTGCATCATTGTTCAATTGAAAGAAGGATATATTAAAGGACACAAAACAAAACATATTCTTCCGAAATTGTTTTTCACTTTTGATCTTCAAAGAAATGGTGATGTAGAGATCCAAAAGATTCGTTCATGTGAAAATCTAGAAGACTTATTTACAAAGTCTTTGCCAAGGAGAACTTTTGAGCAATTGGTTCACAAGATCGGACTCCGTCATCTTAATGATGTAAGTTTACATGAAAGGGAGAAATAGAAGATGTAAAGAACAATATTATATTAGAAAATGCAAAATGTTGTAATGTCCCATTAAATAGATAAATCTAATTAAATTAAACGTCACATACTTAAAAATATCCAAAGAGTATGGAGTTTAGGGTATGAAAGTTTACAGTTATCCAATCAATACCAATACTGGAAACAGAGGCACTACATTGCCTTGAACAAAAATAAGAGTTCAATAGTGGCTCAAAAGACTTGCCCATAAATAGGGGGATTACAAAAATAAATAAAGCTTCTTCAAACGTGGGCTCCATAGTGAGCCCAATACCTATCCATGATCATCAAGCTGCATCATCCCCATTGTCATTGCGATTGCCAAGGGTTCCCACATATGCTCACATTAATAAATTGATGATCATCGCAAAAGGAGAAAAACCACACACTAACACACCAACAAACAGAAGGGTAAGCTAGAGTAAAAAGATTCTTTGATTATACAACTCAACATACAATTCAAAGTCAAGAATACATATCATACATCCAAACATGTGAAAGCAAACAAAGTTAAGACTTTAAGACTCGGCTATCCAAATACACATAATGAGGCACCACCACGAAACCTTCATGGAATTACTTCCTGGTCATGACGCACCACCACGAACCCTTTGTGGAATTACGTCCTGGCCGTGAGGCACCACCACAAAACCTTCGTGGAATTATGTCATGGCCGTGAGGCACCACCAATAACCTTTCGTGGAATTACGTCCTGGCCGTGAGGCACCACCACGAAACCTTCGTGGAATTACATCTTTACATGAGACACCACCATGAACTCTCACCAAGTGATTCATGGAATTACACCCATTAGATGAGGCACCACCATGAACTCTCACCACGAGATTCATGGAATTACATCCATTTGATGAGGCACCACCATGAACTCTCACTAGGAGAGTCATGGAATTATGTCCTACCCATGCCTTATCCATGTTTCAATAAACATTCTTCGAGTTCTCATGCATACCAATTTCATGCCAATATGTATGACCAACCATCCAAGTATTTCATACCAAGCTCATACCAACTCATCAATTCTAGCCCATAACATACATATTACATGCATGTTCACACCCTTTATGTTTAAAATAGAGCAAACCAGCCAATCAAGCAACCAACAACAATTATGTAAGGAAACATCAAGAACCTACGCCAGGTCTTGCTCAAGCTGGGAGCCCTCGCTCAAGCGAGAGGAGTGGGCTCGCTCAAGTTGTAGGCTCTCGCTTAGGCGAGACTGCGAACAAAGGTCCTGGAAGATTTCACGAGCTCTCGCTTAGGCGAGGCCTTCTCGCCTAAGCAAGATAGTTCGTCGATCAAAAATGCAATCCTTCGCCTGAGTGAGTGCTCGAGCAGAAATCTGGGTGAGCTTCTACTATTCTCGCCTAGGCAAGGCGAGCTCGCTTGGGTGAAAATATTAGTTCTCGTCCCCTGTTCACGCAGACATGGCACCACACCAATCCAAAACAATATCTAGTTCATTTTCATACAAACCCAAGCATCATACAGGCATACAAATCATGAAACAGAAGTAAAACAACCAGCAATATACCAAAAACATGAAAACCCTAGCTTCCCTTACCTTTTCGAAAGCTACTATGAGGGGTTTGGCACTAGTAGAAAAGACACTCAGCTTCCCTTACCTTCACTAGGTTTTTATCCCAAAGGGGTTTTTCATAGTAAGGTTTTAACGAGGTACATTCTCTTTTCCATGGACAATCAAGGGGGAGTGTTATGAATTAATGGTCGCTCATTAATTTGATACAATTACTCATATGATTGATATGATTGATACTCATATGATTAATTACTCTTTATGTAAATATTTGTATTAACTATTTCTTTGTATCCTTTATGTGTTACATCTTATATCTATAAATAGGACTCTTCCTATTAGTAATAAGATACACAAAAAAATTGTTCCTCATTCTCTCATTCTCTTTTCTTTCTTTTTCTATTATTAGCTTTATTTTATAACACTCTATTTATTATCATACATTTTTTTTAACAAAAAAGCATATGCTCTCTTGCTATTTGTAAGATATTAATAATATACACTACAAGAAAATTTCTAAATAGTGATCAATTTTAGTGACCAATAATGATTAGTAACTATAGTAACCAATTTAGATATTAATTTACAAAACTAAAAATTATTGGTTATTAAAATAGTCACTGTTATGAATAAAAAATTATAATTGGCCGCTAAATTGGTGTTTAAAATTAGCTCCATAGTTTTGGCTACCAAAATGACTTAGTTTCTAAATTGATCTCTAATTAATTAGTGACCAATTATAATTTTTTATTTATAATAGTGACTATTTTAGTAACCAATAATTTATAATTTTGTAAATTGGTATCTAAATTCGTTATTATAATGACAAACTATTTTTGGTTTCTAAAATTAGTTTCGAATACAAGATTTTCTTGTAATGTATATTTAAAATATTAATATTTTTCTATGTTTGAAAAAAGAAAGCCTATGGGCTGACCCTTTATAAATGGAGGACTTTTTGGTTTTGTGGATTTTTTTATCTCCAACTTATATAGGTCAGGGTCAAACCTGTGAAGTCAGTCAAATTTATAGCTCTAATTTGATATCATTAAAATTTTATAAATAAAAGTCTCTTAACTTGTTATGAGTAAACGTTTCTATTTCTAATGAGTTAACTAAGAATATGATAAATAATCTCACAAGGGATAATAAATTTAATATTAACTACATTTACTTATTTATTAACTTACTTTTTTTAACAAATAAGCATATTATTGTCGGTAAAGACTAGGAATGTCAACGGGACGGGTAGGGTACGGGTAGTAGCTCCCTCGTACCCTACCCGTTGGATAAATGTCCACCCCGTACTTGTATCTATTTTCAATATCCATTTCCTACCCATTGCAAGTTTTATCCGCGGATACATGCCGGTACAGATTTTTTTTACATTCCTAGTAAACACATTTTATTAGTTTAATTTTATTACTTATAAATTGAAATATCTATAATTTTAACTCTCAAATTCAGAAGCCAAACACATTTGAACATATAAAGTTGGAAAAAATGGTGAATAATTGAGTAAAAATAACAAAATTAAGGATAATTCAACATTTTAATTATATCTACTCTTTTTGTCATTTTTTATTTAAATACTTTCACATTTTAGTAAATAAAATATTTTTTCTATTTAATAAAATAATAATTGAACATCTTTTTAATAAAAAATAAGTGCTCTATTTAAAAATAACCACTAAATGTTTTTTTAACATTGTTAAAAAATTGTACATTCTTTAAATCATATTATTTTAATATTTTTATAATATTATATATATTTTTAAAGTGTATTACTTTAGCGTGAAGTAAGGGCAGTTTATAAGGTCAATTAAAATGTCAATTAGACCGACCAAGGCTAAAGGTCATGACTTGTCGGTCTAAGGGGAAGATCAAGACATGTTGACCCATGATGAAGGTCAAGGTGGGTGAGTTCGGGTCAAAGGTTGATTCAAACTGAAGTTTTCATTTTAAAGTTTGGATTTTCATATTGATTATTGCTTATATGTTCAATAATATATTTAAAAAATTAATATCTTTTTTAGGATTTTAAAAAACTTATGGACAGTCTCTTTTGAGGACATTTTGGCCTGTGGACTTTCTGCAATGGTGGCTTTTTGGGCACTTTTTGCTTTTGTAGATTTTTTTTTTACTCCAACCCATGCAACTCAAGGTCAAATTTGTGAAGTGGGTCAAATTTATAACTCTAATTTAATATCATTACATTTTTATAAATAAAAATCTCTTGAAACTTGTTAATAAGTAAGGATGCAAAAAAAAAAACTCATACTCACAGGTTTTTATAAATTAAAATATCTACGATTCTAATTTTCAATAAGGAAGTCAAATTATATAGTTGAAAAAAAATTAGTGAATATTTTAAAGAGTAAAAAATAACAAAATTAAGGATAATTGAACATTTTAATTATATCTACTTTTTTTGTCATTTTTTATTTAAATAATTTTATATTTTAACAAATAAAAATAATGTTTTAATTTAATATAAAATGAATAATAGAACATCTTTTTAATACAAAATAAGTGCTCTATGTAACGTCCCATTTAATAAATAGACTTACTTAAATGGCATGTCACACAATATAATATTACAAGCAAAGGTTCGGAGTATAAACTCACTCCTTAAAAAAATTCAAGAATTCATAAAAGAAAATCTTGAGGTACACCACGATGCCAATACACATACGGTACATAATCCAATAGTAATACAATTAAGATTTAAAACAAGTTAATACATAGGCCATAACCCTAAGAGAAAACCCACTAGGCGAGATCTAGCCCAGGCGGGCTAAGTAGTAGAGTCACCGTTCCCATGTTGACCGCGAGTACCTCTCGCATCTGCTCACATCAATAAATTGATGATCATCGCAAAAGGAGAAGAACCACATACAAGGCAACCAAACAAGCAAAAGGGTAAGCTAGAGTATAAAACAGTTTATCATACGGATACATGTTATTTCACAGACCAATGAATATATGTCAATCAATCATGTTATGACTTGCAAACAATACTCCAAGACTCAGACTCGACTCTTCTGGATACATATAATTTAGTCAAATTCAGCGGATGCTTGCACTTGTGGTGGCTTTCCCTGCTCACCCCCGAGCTAAGTGCTACAATGTTTTAATCCCCACACACAAGGTTAGCCCTTAATGAGTTTCAGGCCTCCTACTACTCTCACCACAAGAATCCGCTCTATATGAGACTAACTGACTCCTTAGAGCGTCAGGATGCAACCTTACCCTGAATCCTTACTAAATTATATAGATGGGGCACCACCATGAACTCTCACTAATAAGGGTCATGAAATTACATCCCGACCAACTGAGGCACCACGCTGAAATCTCACCTAGAGATTTCAAGGAATTACGTCCTAACCACATACAAATCAAATTTTCCAATAAACGCTTCAAATCCTCTATCATGCCATAACCATGCCACTTTGATAACCAACCACTTCATGTTCATGTCATGCCAAGAATCATCCAAGTCCACCCTCCACAACTCATACATCCTCTTACTCATACATATTCATTCCTTTCATAATTTAACATAGCAATCCAACCAAACACGTATTAAACACCCAAAAACAAAGATAGAAACAGTACCCATGCATCATCTCGCCCAACTCTCACTCAGGCCAAAAGGTCTCGCTCAGGCGAGCTCCTTTCGCCTAGGCGAGAGCTCGACTTTAGGAATAGTGGCCTTACGCGCATTCTCGCTTAGGCGAGACTCCTTTCGCTTGAGCGAGACGTTCACTCGCTCAAACAGAGTTGGCCGCCTAAGCGACAACTCGCGTAAAAGAGCCTGGGCGAGCCTCTGTTAATCTTGCCTAGGCGAGGCAGGCTCACTTGGACAAGAAAACCAGTGCTCATCATTGTTCTCTCGTGCAACAGTCCAATCAACACAACCTAAACAACGCAATACGACATTTTATAAACTCAAAGCAGTATACAATCCAACAAATCACGAAATATTATCAAAGCAATCATGGAAACCAAAGATTTAGCAAAACCCTAACTTCCCTTACCTAGAAAGTGTTAGCTAAGATCTTCGACACCCGAACCGTGAAGAACAGTAGCTCAAGGAGCAGCTTCGAGAGCTGAAAAGCAGTGGAACTAGTTCAAAACGAGCTCACTAAGACAAGCCTTAGCTGGAACCACAAAGAAGGAACTGAATGGAGAAAAAGCATGAGTTGGAACAGACTTACGTGGAGTGGAAAATCTGGTTTGAACTAACTTGAAGAGAGTTGAGGGCTAAACCCTAGCAGAGCTTTGGATAGGGAAAAAGAGAGGAGTGAGAATATTGTTTTCGCAAGAATGATGGAAGTGAGAGGGGTTTGGCTGCCTTAGGGGCCTTTGACACCCTATCGGCCAACCCTTAGGCCCAATTAAATTTGGGACAACCCTTAAACATAAGGACAGAAAATATTGGGCCTTACACTCTATTTAAAAATAACCATCAAATATTTTTTTTTTAACATTATTACAAAATTATATTATTTTAATATTTTTATAAAATTATATATTTTCTTAAAAGAGTATTATTTTTAAAGTTTATTAGGTCAATCTATTTAAAAATGTTAGTAATATTTGTTTTTAGTTTTAAAATTAATATAAAATATTAGTAAAGTAATGTTATTTGAAATTTTAATTATTTGTATTTATAAAATAATAATAATAAAAATAATCATATTGATAAAATAAAAAGTATTAAATAATTAATCTTAAAACATGTTATAGATAGAACTACGATAAAAAATTTGATTAGTCAAAAGATAAAATTCTAAGAGGTAGTTAAATAAGGAAATCTTAAATAAAATTAAGCAATAGGTGTGAAAAATCAGGAAACTATAATCATATTGATAAAATAAAAAATATTAAATAATTAATCTTAAAACATGTTGTAGATAAAACTACGATAAAAATTTTGATTAGTCAAAAGATAAAAATCTAGGAGGTAGTTAAATAAGGAAATCTTATTATGTTAAACTTGAATGCTTTTGTTTTCCCTCTTTACTGTACAAGACTAACAGACTCTGTCACACTATTATTATAAGTGTTTGTGATTTGTGTATTTGATCGTGATTCTCATTGTACCTGGTTCTTGATTTGATTGGGTAGTTAGTTCTAGTGTGAATCGAATACTGTTGAACGCATTCAAAGGTGTGGCTCTCGATGACTTGTGCGAGGGGTAATGTTCCTGAGCCTCTGATTGCCTTCATTGTGGATCGCTATCTCTCTCGCAACCAATTCTCCCAAACGCGAGCGACCTTTCGCAATGAAGCTTCGACACTCTTTGCCGATTCACCAGTAAACGAGGTTAGTCTCGCTACTCTTACAATCTTTTTGTTCTTTTCATTTCTTTTTAAAATTTTCACAAATGTATTGGCGTTCTTAATTTCTTCACTTTTCTCATTTCTTGGTGCCAAAGAATTTGTTGAGTTTGGAGGGGATTGTGGATCAGTATATATTTATGAAGAAACAGAACATACTGCTGGATAAAGAAAATGTCATGCTGATGCAAGAGAAACATAGAATCGAAATGTTGTTGCAAGACTTGCAGAATGCTTTGGATAGTTTCAATGCAAGATCATCACCCTTGTCCAATGCCCCAACCATGATACAAAATTCTGCAGTTGTTCCTCCAATGCAATATTCTGATAGAAATATTCCAGGTAGAGGCTTTTTTTAGTTGTTAATGAATTAAAATATGTTTATTGTCGTTTTTTTTCTTCATTTTATTTGAGTTCTTTCATCTTTAACTTATGGATTTTTGTTTTCTCCCTTTTTTGTTAGTTGTCTCTACAAGCACGGTTTTTCCTATGCAAAATACCATGTCATTGACACCTGAACCCATGGAGAATGTAAGCTTGTCATCACCTATGATTAGAATGCCTGACAAAAAGAGAAAAGATACTCCAACAGTATATGGGTGTACAGTTGCAAAGAAACCACGTGGTAGACCACCTGGTAGTAAAAATCAAGTCCAAGGTATATAAATTGTTTATTCTTTTGTAAAAGGTATACACTATGTTTTCATATGTCATCAATCGTATTTTACCTTATCCTTATTTCTAGGTATAAACACATTGTTACCAACTCCAAGTAATAAAGTAGATTTTGGATCTTCTTCTGCAACAACTCAGTCATTGGTAGGGAATTATGCTCTCAGGGGATCACCGGTATCAACTAATTCAGTTCCCAGAACACTCTCCATAATCCGTTCTGATCAATGTGATACACAAGTGTCCCTACCTTCTGATGTATCTCAGCCCACTGAGATTTCTCCTGCTGCAGCATGTAATGGGAAGGTCATTGCCCCCGGTTACAATGTGATTTCAACCAATGGAGTTATGGTTGAACCTGTAAAACAAAAGGTTTACAAAGAACACAATCATGGCATTTCTCCTCTTGAGGCACATACCGATCAAACAAACGAGGGTGATGCAAACAAGACAAGTACAGGGACATTGGACAAGCCATTTTCTAATGAGATTCCTACTTCTGAGTCTGACAAGGATAGAGACATTTGGGAACATCTTGATTTTTCAAACATAGGATTGGACGACTGGTTCAAAATTGATTTTTCAACTTTGAAGTACAAGAGTCATTCACTAAAATGTCAAGAGATATAGAAATCCTGAATCAAAATGTTTTTGACCAACTAGTTTAGGTGTAATGCTTAAAGGTACGTTTTAATTTGAAATCTTTTTGTAATTTAGTGTTTCCATCTCACAAGCTCTTAATATGGGAGTTACAGTTTCAGTAGGAACAAGTCACTGAAAACAATTCATTTGAAATGTTGTAGTGAATATATATCTTAATAAATAAAGTTTCTATATTCGTTGGTCTTAAGCCTTTAATTGTGTATTGTTTTCTTTCATGCATAGAACTAGAGTTGACTTTCTTCAAGCCTGACTTTGATTACTGTGATGGATTGAATCTTACTAAATTTCATTGTTATATTGGTATATAAGATGAAAGATACATTTACTTGCTTTCGGTTCACGTTACTATTCTTTGGTTCATTAGCTTGGTGTAATACTTCGAATTAATAATACCGCGGGAGTCATGCAGTGCATTTATGTTTAGGAAGCAGAACACTGCTTATGTTTAATTTGTGTCCAAGGAATCAGAAATGATCCTTGGCATTCAAAAGTAGAAGCATATGAACATCATTGGAAAGTGTTTTCTGGTGTAGATAGTTTTACTTGCTTTCCTTTACATGGTTTCTTACAATTGCCAGTTTTGAACATGAAATACATTCAGCACTTGAGTTCAATTCTGTATTTACGTTTGATGTTACATTTTTATCATTTGAAACTTGCTCCAAACATTTAATTTCAGTTCTGCGGTAGATTGCTATGTTTTACAGTTTGGATAGTTATTCTAGTTAGCAACACTAATTCTAGCTTAGGTTTGGATATTGAATTTTGTGTTCTGATGCTTAATTCTAGTTTTAATTTTTGTTTTTGCATTTGTTTATACGATAGAATCATGCTTGTGAACTCAATTCTAGGTTTAGACTTTCATTTCCAGTCTTACTAGTTAGGTTAGTTAATTGTGTTATTCAAGGGTTAATGCTTGGTTAGAAATAGGAATTTTAATTCTGTCAAATCTCTTGTTAAATTCTTCATTCCAGTAGTCAATTAGGATTATTTTTGAAACTTGTTTGCATTTGTATTTTCTCAATTTACTCAGTTGTGCATATTATAATAGATATTATATTTTGGCTGAAAATAATGTCACCTTAACTAGTCCAAATCTGCCAGATTGGGTTTAAATAGTGATTCTATGATTTTCGTGTTTTTAACCAGGTCTAAATACATATTGTAATAGTTAGAGTGTGTAAAACATGTCTCATTCATTAGAATTGTAAAAATTGCATTTTGAGTTCTTTGAGTCATCTTGTTGAACTGTTTTAAGTTTTAGTGCAGTTTTGATAATTCTGCACAGTTTAGCAGTTCTACACATTTCTAATGCATGTTCATAGGTATTCAAATAGTTTCTATGCATCTGCGTTGTATATGATCCATTCTTGCACATCAAACCAAAATTACACCTTGTGTTAAAGCTGTCAAACCTGACTTTCCTGTCAACTCTGGTTTTAACCCTGAATTGTGCTTTTTTTAGTGTTTATGCTTTTTTCTCATGTATAATTTTAGTGATTCTAATAGGATTCATGTATATACATTGCATATAGATTAGTTCTGCATACCAGACCACATAACCATGGTGCTGTCATGCTAATATAAATTGATTTGCTGCCAAATCTACCAAATGTGGTTTTACATTATGATTTTGTGATTTTCAAGTGGTTTATCATTTCTGCATGCATTCCATACTTAGTTTTAGGTATCTCGACTTGTTCCAGCATTCACATATGCATAAATCACATTTTTAGTTCATTGTGCCATTTTGTCGAACGCATTGTGCATATTCAATTTTCACATAGGCATTTCATCAAACAGATTTCGTTTTCATATTTCTTCATTGTTTTAGGTAGTTTTAAAGTTCCGAACATGTTCAAATACATATTTTCACACATTACATGCATTCATATATGATTTTCATTCATTAGAATCCATTTTAGAGATTGAAACCATTGTATTCATATTCATAAACCGTGCATGCTGTCCAGTTTTGGTCATTACTTATGGTTAAGGCATCATTTCATTGGCATTTTAGAACCATTTTAACATAGTTTAGAGTATTATGTATTCCTGCATTCCTACATACACAAATCAAATTTCACATGCTTAAATCATTCTTATTGGTCACAGAAGCAAGAACATTGCAGGAACAAGTCAAGTTATTAATTACCTTCTGATAACTCCATTCTTTCTGAAAATCCATCTGGCTCAACAGAAAAGTTTCAGGATGCTCCTTACAAGAGAGCTACTGACGAACTTCCTAACATACCAATTAGGACTCAGGAACAACTGAATCTTCCCTGCACAAGCAATCAGCCAGGGGGTGTTGGAGTGAGCATGGGTGGCAGTGCAAGCAATAATGTATCACTCACACTAGGACTTTATCAAAATCATGGCATTGGTTTGGCTGAACCTTTTACCCTGAATGCAGCACAGAGATTTGGTGTTGCTCTTGAAACCAACAATGAAGGCTATGTGATGAGTGGATATGAGTCACAGAATAGGCATTTTGGAAGAGATGTCATTGGGGGGCAACTGGTGCATTCTGTTGTGCTTTCATGAATTATCCAAAGTTGTAGAGGGATTGGAATGTTGCACTTTATGGTGATACTGGCATTGATAAATGAACCTTCCAGTTATGGGTAGCAGATTAACAGATTAACAGGTCTTTCTATTGAACTCACTTGTATCAAGATTGTAAAATTATTGTGTAAATTCATTTGAGGTTAATCCAGATGCTCTTGCTTTTTAAGCTGTTTGTAAGCTTTTCCATTTTATATTTTCATCCAAACCAGGTAATTGAATTTCAATTTGTAATACTTATCATGTTAGTTATATTGGGGTCTTTACACTTTAAATGTATTCCTATATATGTGGAACTTGCGATCCTAATATCCACTAATTGAAGTTGTTTATTAGGCAACCCTTTTAAAATATTTCCTGCAAAAACTATTTCCTATCAATAGTTCATTAGCCTCTTCATATACTTAACTTTTGTGGACTGTGTTGCATTAATATCTCAAAAATGGGATATGAGTTTATTGTGTTGGTTCTATTATATAGACTCTGTTAAGAATTGGTTATGTTTATTTAGGACTGATTAGTGTGTTTGAAATAAATTCAAGATGAAAGAAATCAATTAATTTTCACGGTCAATGAAGTAAACAAGTTATAATTTTAGTTTTTCATGACATCATTATGATTCACAAAAAGAATTAGTTCTAGTTTTATCGATAGCCCATTATTGGTCCAGCGAACTCTAAATTGGACTGATCAACTTACAAGCCTAATTTTCTCCAGGGACTTTCTTCCTGCACTTCCAAGATTTTTTTCTACACCTCCAAATTTTACGTTCATAATCATTATGTTCCTTGTGAGTTAATTATACTGCTTACCAAACGTATTTATTGCGTTAATGGTTTATATTTACTAAACTGACACTGCCAAGTCACTTTCACAACAACATTTCCGCTCCAATAGCATTCTTCTTTCACCGCTTTTTTCTTTTTTTGTTTCTAAACAACGTTCTTCTTCGTGAGTTGTTCTTCTTTTCCTTTTAGTTATCTTTTGGTTCATCTTCATTTTTTAGCCACATGTATGTAGTCACTTCCTTCTTTCTCCATATTATATCGTTTGTTTATTTAAATTTTTGGGCAAGCCTCCTATTTATTTTTATTGTAGCTTGCATGTACCGGATTTTGAAATTCAATTTCAAAAAATACCAGATTTGGAAATCCAATTTAGATAAGCTCTAGATTTCTAAATCCGTTTAAGTAAATAACTCAATTACTAATGTGTGGACTTTTGAAATATAGTTTGTAAAAATATTGACTTTCGAAATCTGGTTTATAAAAGTACTTACTTTTGAAATCCCGTTTGTAAAAGTAACGGTTTTGTAAATCTTCCGAATTTGTAAATTTGTCTAAGTTAGGAACACATCGAATTTTGAAAATCAGCTTAAAAACTAAATAGATATCAAAACCCATTTCATACATCATATTTCGAAATCTGATTTTTAGAAATTATCAAATTTCGAAATCCAAATTAAAATATTATCGAATTTCAAAATCTAATGATCTCAAAATCCGATTTTTATGAAATTTCTGGATTTCAAATTTCGATTTGGAAACCCAACATTTTTCAAAATCCGGTTTACGTTGCTCTCGGATTTCCAAATCCGATTTATATATATTTTTTTATTTTTTTACATATTAATTTTTTTTGTTTTGTTGATTTTGATTTTATTTGATTTTGTTTAAAAATGTATTGTTTTGTTATATTTTTTTATGTTTTTTTATTTATTATTTTTAATTTTATTTAATTTTTAAAAAACTTTTGTATTTGTTTTTTATTTATTTTATATTTTCTTTTTATTGTTCCTAAAGACTTGTTGATTGTTTTTGTAAATTTTGTGTTATTTAAAAAAATTAATGATTTAATGGTTATGTTATTTTTTTTAATTTTATTTATTTTGTGTGTTATTTATTTATTTTGTTTAAATTTAGTTATTTGTTCGGTGTATTGTTTTAATGTTTGTTTGAATTTGTTTGTTATAATTTTGTGATTTTTTAATTGTACTATTTTTTATTTTTTAATTTATTTAGTTTGTTTTGTGAATTAGTTTATGTCCATTTTAGTTGTTATTGAACACATGAGTTCTATGTTAGTATCATTTTGTAGGTGGTTAGAGTATTCTTATCTAAAATGGAAGATTTTCCTTTAAATTTCATGGATTCACGAGTAAATTTGAGTTTCATATCAGATTTTTCTTCTTTTATAAATGAAATGTGCGAGAGAGATTATACAAATAACTTTACAATTGATGAGATTTTCCCACTCATGATGAGTTAATTCAATGGGTTCGAGGGATTGCTTTTGATCTTAGTTTTATTATTGTGATTATAAGATCTAATAAAGCTAATGCTCAACTAGGAAGAAAAAGTATGTATTGTTAGGATGTGAAAGGGGTGGAAAGTATAGGAAATACAAATCTAATGTTCAACTGAGTATATGTGGCATAAGAAAATGCGATTGTCCTTTTATACTAAGGAAAACAATCTCTAATGGAGAGGGATGGGTATTGAAGGTAATGTGTGGATATCATAACCATGATTTGTAAAAGGCTTTAGTTGGTCACCCTTTTGTTGGGAGGTTAAAATCTAGTGAACATTCATTGCTTATTGATATGACTAAGAGTCAAGTGAAACCTACAAACATTCTTCTTACTCTCAAAGAAAATAATGAGTGTAATATGACAACAATTAAGCAAATATATAATGCAAGATATACTTACAAATGACCATTGAAAGGTTCAAGAAATGAATTACAATAGTTGATTATAATGTTGGAGTAGATGTGTCGATGAATTTGAGGTCGTAAGTGACCTCTTTGGACACATCTTGATGCAGTAAAATTATTGAATGCATTTAATATTGTTTTCTTGATGGATAACACCTACAAAACCAACAAATATTGGTTGCCATTACTTGAGATAGTTAGGGATACCACATATTGACTTTCTCAACTGCCTTTGCATTATTATCAAGTGAACAACAAAATAATTTCACTTAGGCTTTAGAAAGGCCAAGAGGACTGTTTATGACATTTGAAGGTGGTGTATAAGTTATTGTGAGCGATAAAGGCCTAAATTTGATAAATGTTATTAGCATTGTATTTCCTGAATGCTATCATATGCTTTGTCATTTCCATATTTAGAAAAATGTGCAAGCCAAGTGAAAAATGTTAGTAAATTCTGTTGAGGCGTGGAATGTGGTCTTAGAAGCATGGGAAAATGTCATGGATTGTGAACTTGATTCCACTGTTAGTGTTTGTGTTGATCGCCTTCATCATGTTTGTATTTCATGGCCTTTATTCTTTGGATATGTCAATGACTCTTGGATAATTTTGTATAAGAAATTCTTTGTAAAGGCATGGACAAACTAAGTAATGCATTTTGGAAACACGACATCAAACAAGTATATTTGCATATTATTTTATTTAGTTATTTTTGTTAGTTGTTTTATGATATTGTTCATGTCGTTTGTATTAGGGTTGAGTCTGCTCATTGGAGCTTGAAGAAAATATTGGGAAGCAATATGGGAGGCTTATACTTCTGTTGGGATGCAATTCATAATATCATCATCCTGCAACATAATCAAATAAAGGCGTTGTTTGAAAAAAGTCTAAATCTTATGAGTGACATGTTTAAGCCAAGCATGTATAAATGATTGGTTGGATATGTATCAAGACATGCTTTAGGACTCATTGTTGAGGAGTTTGATCGAGGTAAGCATATAGGATTTTATAGTGAAAGTTGTGGTTGCATCTTGAGAACAACATATGCTCTTCCATGTGCTTGTCAATTAGCACAATATGACTCTAGGGTGATTCCTCTCTCTAAATTCATATAATGTGGACTTGATTGAGATTTTCAAATATTCATCAAATCAAAGAGAAATATTTTTTGTTGGCATATAAATTATTTCTCCACTCTCCTCTATTTTGGAAATTGAACACGACCAATATAATATAAGAAACTTTGTATGGGTGCAAAACTTGAGCAACATTATACAACATAGTCCCACTTTCGTTTTCCTCTTAAATTTCCTTATATAGAGCCTAAAGAAAATAATGATTGTAAATTTATGGGTTAAATATGTTTTTGGTCCCTTAACTTTCAATGAAAATTTGAATTAGTCCCTCTCCAAAACTTTGACCCAATTTAGTCTGCCAACTTTAGAAATGCATGGATTTAATCCTTTTATTTGTTTAGTTTATTCGACATTTCAAACGTGTTTCATGATAACATTTAAGTTATTTACACCATTTGACACATTTTCACTTCCATGTTAGCTTAGAAACACGTTGGAAACGTCAAATAAACTTAACAAAATTTGGTTAAAATGACTAAATTCACACATTTCTAAAGATGAGAAACTAAATTGGTCCAAAGTTTCGTAGGAGGACTAATTCCAATTTTCACTAAAAGTTAAGGGACCAAAAACATATTAACCCTAAATTTATTTTTTACTATTGAGCAACTACATCTGTTCTGAATGTCCTTGTTTTGAATGATGAGTTTAATTGTGAAGGATGTGTTAAATGTACTCCATGTAGCATTACATGTTTTTTCTTCTCTATGTGACATACAAATAGTTGGTTGTACTAATCTCTTTTTGGATAGTCTACATTTACTTGAGTTTGTCTAAAGTGTGGAGTTGTATAAAGCATATAGTCCTTCTAGAGTTTAGGGTCCTAACATAAAGGAATTGATTAAGAAAAACATATTTAGCTCTTTTTCCAAGAGATTATTTAGTGTGACGTTTCTTTTGCTAATGAATCTCTTTGATAGACAAAAGTAATGGATATTCCCTACAATAGAATAAGCATATAGATATTTTCATGTAGAACAAGGTTAGCTTAATTCTATATGCTTATCATCTGAGCATATTCATGCTTTTTTAGACGTAAAATAAGATTGTATAATATTTATCGTTTGTCAGATGAAACTCTTGTGTATTACATGATCTATTGTTGAACTAGACTACCATCTTATAGACAAAGCATGGCTACATTTTATAATAGGTTATTTTATGTAAGACCTAGGAAATTCATACTAATAATAATTAATAAAGTACAAGTGTTAAACAAGAACAATGGTAGCTCAAGTGGTTTAGTGTGTAGAGTGATGTGGAGAGGACTTGGGTTCAAGTCCTGTGTGTGTGCCTTAGTCAGATATTTTTATTGTGTTTTGTCTTACAAATATATTGTGAATGTGGAAGTATAATTTGACATGTTATGTATGAGTGAATTAACATGAATTACATGATAGCTTGATGGTTAAGCATATCTTGGTAGGTAGTGGAATGCAGGTTCGAAAGGAAGGAAAAACCTAGAACCTCTAGAGGTTCCTTGAGAAACTAGAAGGGTAGCTTAGAGCTAGCTAGTAGCTGAGGTGTAGTAAAAGCACAATAATGGCCACTTACTATTAATTTCGTGCTAATTATTTTTATTTATTTTTGGGCTAGAAAATTGGCAGTGGGTGAGAAAACAGAGAGTTATGGAGTTTGGCAGTAAGGAGAGTGAGAGGGAGCTGAGAAATAGTGTTCCAGAGAGAGAATTTGAGTGTTGAGAGGGAGTAGGAGTGGAACCATTGAATACAAGAAGAATCCATTAGGATTTTCTTTTGGGAGCAAGGAAACCAAGTAAGGGGAGTTGTCCATGCTTGTTTTAATTTCGTTTATATTATTCTGAATGTTTTCATGGCTTGAATGTTTGAATCTCCCTTCAATTTGCATGAATTTTCGTAAGTTTTGGGTTGTTAGTTTTGAAATGGTTGAAAAGCCAAGAATGGGGGAGGGGGTTGAATTGGCTAGTTTAAAAATTTAGGCTATCTTTGTAAGCTAAAAACCACCTTTAATTGAATCAAAATAGATCACCAAGTTAGGATGCAAACAGTACTAAACTGTACACTTTCAGTCGATCAAAAACAGAGTTAATAGATTGATTTTACTAAACAGATTATGTTCTAGTATAATCAATCGATTGAAACAGAAAAACAGTCGACTGAAATACTGAGAAAAATGCAGAAATGCGAACTTGAATTTTAAACCAGAAACAATGCTCAAGAATGATCAAGAACAATTCCAAATGATTATAAAAACATGCTCAATGCAATAGATGTTATGTGTCGCAACCGAAATCGCGACGGGACGACGAACCAAAAAAAATAAATTTGTAAAAACAGAGTTTGGAGTCGCCACCATAGTTATTATAGGAAACTATGGAAAACCATAAAAAAGAGCAAGGTCTGCGAAAAACCAAATTCTGGGTCCGGAAGTCGGTTACGCGTGGGGAAGGTATTAGTACCCCACAACGCCCGTCCTAAGACAGTACCTTTAATTAAATGTGCAAAAGTTATGTGGTTTTTCAAAATATTTATTTTTCCCCAAAAAAAATATAAAAGGATGTACAAAAGAAACACAAATATTTTTTTATTTTTTAGGGCCCAACGAGGATTAATCCTCGCTCTACGTATCTCCATTCACAATGGAGAATCAGGGTTACGTAGTTCTTTATGAAAATCTATTTGAAAAATGATTTAATTTGTTTTATAATTTTGAAAATCTTTTAATTTAAATTTTAGTATTATTTTAAAATTGGTGTCATACGACGCGAGCGACCAGATAGACACTTGAAATAAATTCTTTTTTTCTAATCTTTTATTTTTTATTTTTTTAATATTTTTTTAGTTATTTTAGAGTAGTTGTGGATGTCATTGCGACATGAGCAACCAAATAGATATAAAAGAGTAAACAAAGAAAGTTATATTTTATTTTTAGATCATCTGTATATATTTTTAGAAAAAACAAAAGTCTAAATTGGATATCATGCGACGCGAGCGGCCGGGCAGACAATAAAGAAAAGGGAAAAAATATTTTTTATGATTAAAAAAAAGAATGAAAATTGAAAAAAACTAAATCAAAAGCTGAAAGAATTGAGAGTGACGTACCTTAAAAAAATTTCAATATCTCCTCACCTTTTCTCTTTTCTTTTTTGTTTTTGCTTCCTTTTCAAATTTGTGTTTGTTTTTCCAATAGAGATAAAGATGAGAGGTGTCTATGTGGGTGGTAATGACAGGAAGAGAGAGTGTAGAGAATGTTTTCTTCTTCTTTTTTCTACCTCCTTCAATATGTTTTTTTATGTTTTTTTTGAAAGAGAGATAAAAAGGAGGTGTGTATGTGGGAGTAGTGATGGGAAAGAATTAGAGAAGTGTAGAGAATCCCTTTTCGGTCCCGACAGAGTGCGTATTTATACTCACACCTTGCAATATCAATGCAATCTTAGCCTTAATTGTAATGAACAATATAAGGAAGGAATTGGTCATGATACCAGCAAATTATGGGGATCAAATCGCAGCCAAACAAAGTACAAAATCAATCATCATCAGTAACAAATCAGAGCACAAAATCAATCCTAATTAATAATATTGATTCTTACCATTTGAAGAGATATTGCTTCTAATTATTATTATATAACTAATTTCTCTATTAGGAACAAAGGTTAGAAAATATTTGAGTTATTGGGCTCGTAACAAATTTGGCTCTTCCTCCCTTTTTTTCTTTTTTTTCTAGTTTTTTTCTTTTTTTCTAAAATTAAAGTTTGAAAATATTTGAAGAAAATTTTGTTTCACCTTATTTTTTACTTTTATTTTTATTTTTTGAAAATAAATTTATTCACCCGGACGAAATTGGGTGTTGACAGCTGCCCCTCTTTAATTAGTTGTTATTAGATAATATGAAAATTTGACTTTTCCATATTATTGTAATAAAAGATAAGTAAAGATAAAAACACTAATTTCGTTCGGGTTTCAAAAAAAGACAAATTTGAAGACAAACTTGACCATACCAAGTAGAGGGTCTCGATTTGACACACTAATTCTTTTTGTTTTTATTTTCATTTTTTAGAAAAAACCAAATTAGACCAATCCCGAGGAGAGGGTCTAGATCCAAAGGATTCAGCGACCATTACCATGTAGAGGGCCCCAATCCTAAAAAAGATCTTTTTGTAACTTTGACTTTTTGAAAAAGAGATTAGACCAATCATGAGGAGAGGGCCTATATATAAATATTCGGTGACCATTACCACGTAGAGGGTCCCAATCTGACAAAGAAATCAATGACCACTGCCGTGCAGAGGGTCTTGATGTAAAGAGATCGATGACCATTGCCTCGTAGAGGGCCTCGATGTGACATAAGAAATCAATTACCATTGCCTCGTAGAGGGTCTTGATGTAAAGAGATTGATGACCATTACCTCGCAGAGGGCGTCGATGGGACATAAGAAATCAATGACCATTGCCTCGCAGAGGGTCTTGATGTAAGGAGATCGATGACCATTGCCTCGTAGAGGGCCTCGATGTGAAGAGATCGATGACCATTGCCTCACAGAGGGTCTTAATATATAAAAGAAATCAATGACCATTGCCTCGTAGAGGGTCTTGATGTAAAGAGATCGATGACCATTGCCTCACAGAGGGCCTCGATGTGACAAAGGAATCAATGACCATTGCCTTGCAGAGGGTCTTGATGTATAAAAGGAGAACCTGAATTTTGCTTTTGAATTGTTGACAAACACCAAGTGAATGCCTGAGGTTTTTGAGACTTGAACAAAAAAATATCATTGCTGACTTTTTCTTTTTTTTTTTTAAATGATTTTCAATGATTTTTTGGAGTATGATGGATGATTTGATGATGCATGAAATGTTATGATTTTCTTTTTGAAACTATATGATATGCTTGCATGGATGCGTGAATGCATTAGTGGAATTTGCTCTTTTTTTTCATTTTTTCATTTTTCATAAAGCTAAGAAATGTTGGAGGAGTTATGCATATGCACACATTATGAATCATTGATGATGTATGACATGCTATGATTTTCTTTTTAAACCTAGATGATGATGCATGCATGGATGCGTGGATGGCATGTGTGAAATTTGCTTTATTCAAAAAGATGAATTACTCATGTAGGCATAACTTGGTATGATGTATGAATTTTTCTTTTACATTTTTTTGAAAACAAATTTGAATTGATTCCCATTTCATTGTTATTTCTAATTCATAGAATCATTCTACTTTTATATTTTTTTACTTTTTTTAAATCATTTCTTTGGTCTAATCAATTTATTAACAAACATTTTTTTATTCATTTCTCTTGAAACACTATTTGAATGACATGCATGAAATTGTCAAGGGCTCGGAAAGGTTTGGATGAGGTGATGAAGATTAATTAGGGAGTTGCCCCAATTTGAATTGGTCTTAGGGGCACAAAATGTGTTTGGGCTTTCCTAATTATTAATGGTATGAAGGAAATGATGGGGACTTCAAAATAAAAAAATGCCCCTAGTGTGAAAGCCTAGGATGGTCTTCGGGTGCAAAAGCGTGTTTGACTTTTTCCAAATGAGGAGAAAAAAATGACAGGGTCTTCACAAGTTGCCCCTAATGTGATCACAATCTTCATTATAAATAAAATATCCCAATTTAGAATGAATAATGGGAATATATGAATTACTAACAAAGTGACTGCCCCAGTTTGAGTTTGGGATTGATAAAGATGAACTATTTTAATGTTGGTCAAGGTTTAGGCTTAGAGCGGAGGATACTGTATGAGCACAAATGAAATTTCATGAAGAACGAATTGAAAGGGGACAACCCAAATTTAACCAAATTGCTTGATTGCTTGTGCTGATTTTGGAGCTTTGAAAACATGTCAACCAGACATAAACTGCCCCAGTGTTTAAAAGAAAATCTTTGAACACACTTTTTCAATCTTTTTTTTTAATCTTTTTTTTTAGAACAAACCTGTTAGCAAATCAAAATTTTCCTCTGAATTAAAACCTTCGAAAGATAACAACCAATATTTGATCTGTGTGGACTTTATTAGGCTTGTATTGTGGCCGAGGCTAGGGGTATGGAAGTAAATGATAGTAAAGGCCCAAACAAGTGATGTGATGATTGTTTCAACAAGGATCTTTGAATAATGTTTCATTCAGATTTTGTTTGACTTCTTCTTGTTCACCTTTTTTTTCTTTCTATATTTTGACCGTTTATTCTCATTCTTCAAACTTTTGCTTTTTTTGATATATATAACCATATCATTTCTTTCTTTTTTTTTTATATTTATGTATTGGTAAACTACAAGTCGGATGAAACAAATGCAAACATTATGTCAACCCTCAGTGGGAGGGTGATCCTTGTTTAGGGTAATTTGAAAGAAATTTTTTGGAAGGCTCAAATTGGGTAGCAAAGG
>Ga0214542_1002782_pt1 | contig 35972 bp, 15 predicted proteins | sample CNSS1metaG_FD_160096 | JGI IMG/M metagenome (GOLD analysis project Ga0214542, IMG submission 160096) | Root nodule microbial communities from cowpea collected in UCLA plant growth center, Los Angeles, California, USA - CNSS1 | ecosystem: Host-associated > Plants > Roots > Nodule | place: USA...
TTACCAAACTTACTCAATAAATCCAATAATCACAAATCCTAATTAAATCAATCTTTAAGCACAGAAAATTCAATTAAATCCCCAAATTTAAATATTAAATGAGGGCAAAAATTTGAACTCATCAGGAACCTCAGAGTTACTTCTCATTTACCTTTTTTAGAAGCTAGAGTGCTAGTGTTGTGGCTGCAAGAGAGTTCTCTGAGTGTTCTCAATGGAAGCTTTGAAAAACCTAGTGTGGGTAGAGCGATAACTTTTCCTGAGAGTCGTTCTAGGAGATTGAGTGTTGCTGCTGTTGCTAGGAAAGTTAAGGTCAAGGTTCTCTGTGTGATTCAGAGAAAGGTGTTCATCTCTTGTGTGATTCAAGAGAGGTGTTTTCTTTCCTTACACTCTTAATATCTGATTGTAAATTTTTTACTTGTTAGTGATTTAGTTAATCTCGTTTTTGAGAGATTAACAACTGGACGTAGGGTCTTTTGATCCGAACCAGTATAAATACTCTGTGCAATTATCTCTTCTATACTCTCTTTATTTTATTGTTTTTATTAAAATAAAGGAGATAATTTTAATTGATCTTTGATTTTAAAAGGGAAAATTTTAAAAGCACAATTTTTATTAAGAACCCAATTCACCCTCCTCTTTGTTTTTGTCCAAACGCATAAACATTCCGCTGTGCGATACCAACATAAGCAACGTATTGTGAGGCGATGCATAGGATTCTGGATACTACCCAAAATTTCCTACACCCGCGAGGTTCCAAATTTCCCAAGCTTCATTTCTTACCTGTTCTCTCAACCTTGTCACAAATCACCCTTATATTGGTACAAGTTCTCGACCTCGAGCATTTCAGTAACATTTCATTTCGATTAATCTAACTGTTAATCTCAAATCTTCAAAACCCCAAATTTCCCAACCCTAAATCATTTTTCCTCCAATCCCTTCCCATTACACTCACATCACCATATATTTCAACAATTAATGACACCTAATAGTCAACCACAATATAAGGTTCTTGTTTCCCCAATCAAAACCAGCCTAGAACATAAAAAACCCAAAAATCGAGCCAAAAAGGCCCATGTCGCCTAGCGGTTGTTATCACTGCTAGACAGTTTATCCGAAAACCCAGAAATTTGGGTTGAACAGTATGTGTCACCTAGCGAGCCGTTCATGCCGCCAAGCGGTTTTTGGCAAAAACCCATAAATATGCAAAATTGTATGCGTCGCTTGGCGACTTTGAATGAGCCGCCAAGCGATTTCTGGAAATTTTCAAGAAATCCTGGAAATCAGGATTTTTGGCAAAGATATATAAAGCACATGCATTTCATAAAACATACAATTAAACTAAGCACAATAACATTACGAGTTCAACACCCTTAACCTGGGTTCCTTACTTAAAATTGAGTATGTGAGAGTTCTTTCTTGATCACCAATGGCTTCCCTTAGCTATCCCACAATTCAGCTCCTCAATTATACTACTAAACAATGTTTTTTTCTTTAAATTCTCACACCTTACAATGCTCTCCAATATCAAGACTCAAACACCCTTTTTCTCTCCCTTAATTTCCCTCTTTAATTGAATCTTAATTGTGGTTAATGGCCAAAACTGAAAATTGGTTTAATGGTGATGGTAATTGCCATTCAAGGATCATTATGAGTACTTTTTCAGCCCCTCTTGGCTGCTCCTTTGTCAGCTAGGGTTTCTCTGCCCTTTCACATTCATGCTAAAGAGAATTTTAACAAAAAGAAAGTTTAATTTGGTTCTATTGGCTGCTCCTTTGTCAGCTAGGGTTTCTCTGTATGCTAAAGAGAATTTTGACAAAAAGAAAGTTTAATTTGGTTCTACCAAAATTCAAACCCATAACCATGCTGATGTCAAATCATTGCACAACCATTCAACCAATTCATGTTTTGTGATAACTTTTACAAATCTAGGATTTTATTATCACTCAACACTATCAAATATATTATTAAAATAATGCACAACTAAAATAACACACAATTTGGCATACATAGGATTCAAACTCAAGTCCTCTTACATAATCAAATATTGTCAACCATTTGAGCTAGGACTATTCCATGTCACAACAATTAACATTTAATGCCATAAAGGCTCCCACTACCCGCATTTATTAATTAATTATTAATTTAATTAATTAAATTTCGTGGGTCTTTCAAAGAGAGAGAGAGAAAAAAAAGAAAGAAAAGAAAAAAAGAGAAGAGAAAGAAAACAAAGAGACATAAGAGCAAGAAAAGAGAGAGTGAAGAGAAAGAAGAGAGAGCGAGAAGAGAAAGAAAAGAAAGAGAGAGAAGAGAAAGAAGAAGAAAAAAAGAGAAGAGAAAGAAAAAAGAGAAAAGAAATAGAAAGAAAAATGAGAAAATGAATTAAAAGAAATAGATGAGAACAAAAAGAAAGAAAAGAACATCCTGATTTGGCATTGAAAGGAAGTACTAACTCATATTATTTTGTTGTGTTGCCTAGGAAAGCATTGTTCATCAGGAAGCAATGACATCAGTAATGGGGAGAAGAAAGGACATTACTTAAGGAAAACTTATTCATCAATGAGCAATGACATCAACAATGGAAAGAAAAAAGTATTGCTGAGAAGAAGGACACAAGCTTAGAAATATTTGCACATGAGTTACCTTGTCTATTCATTTCCAATAAATTTATGGGCAAGGACACAAGCTTGGAAATATATGCATATGGGTTAGTTTTTTTATCCATCCCCTAACAAGCCTATGGATACTTAAAGTCATACTTATAGTTTGGTTGTTTGTTAGGACAATACTCTTTTACTTTTCTTTTAGCATAACATCCTTACTCTAAAACTATTTATGTTTGTTGTAGATGGGTATTTGATCTTGGAGGAAGGGCTCCAACCTTTTAATAATAAGAGATTTGTTTCTTTCTGGATCCCAAATCTCATTTTAGTAGAATTTTTTATTTTAGAGTATTTTATATTTGTGTCTTTAATTTATTTTTGTGTTTGTGTCTAGGATCTTATAGAATTCCTAGCCGAATTGTCTCCAAGAAGGGAAGGATGATGATTGATTGATCATGTCCAGAGGAAGAAAAAACTAAAGAGAGGGAACTCTTACAATAAATCATTTGTCTCATTGAAGGATAAAGGGAAATTTAAGAAGTAGGGAACTACTTCAACCATTACCAAATGTAAGGAGAAAAATCTCCAAGCGTTGTAAATTTGAGGACAAATTCTCTTCACGAAAAAGGGTATGATAGAGGACTATCCTTTGAATCTTCAAGTGGTATGAATTTCAAGATAAATTCTATTCAAAAAGGAAGATTTGAGGAGGAGGAGCATTTGCAATTCAAAGGGCTTGAAGACATGAAGATCATGACTTGGAACACGATTATAGAATAATTTAGGCATTTAAAAGTATTTGTCATTTTCTTTTAAATCTTTAAACAATTTGTTTCTATTTTTTGAATTTTCAAGTTTCTTTTAGGGTTGATGTCTTTAGGCTTTCTTTTAGGGTTTATTACGTGGCTTAAACATTTGTGCCTATATATAGACACCTTGGTTTGTCATTATATGAAAATTGGTTTTTCATTGAGAGAAGATTCTTTTGGTTCTTGGATTATAACTAATTCTTATCAAAGATTGAATTCTTTGTGACGAATCTTCCTTGACTTATCAATATATTAGATTGTGGCATGTCCAACTATGGTTCATATCAAAGATGACAATCTTTATGGTGAATCTTCATTGACTTATCAATCAACAAAACAAAAAGGGTAAAGTAACCCAAAGTAGTCTCTCAACGAACACGGAATAGATTTTTAACAAATTAGTTTTTATAAAAACTATACAAAATGGTTAATCAAATAAAATAAGGAATAAAGAAATAAATTTTAAAAACATAAAAACATAAAAAACAATAATAAAGAAAATAGATTGATTCCACTGCTTTTTCAAAATAGATTCATCATCGGTTATCTAAAGATTATTGCTCAATTAATTATTGTTGTAAATTTGCAAATTAATCAATGTAAATTCCCAATTAATTTGTTGGCATTCTCACTATTAACCAAAGTAAATTCTCAATCAAAAGCAAGAACCTTGTAGATTAATATAGTAAATTGAACCAAAGTACATTCTCAATTAAATATTACTATCCTTAATCATGTCCATTCTTTTACCTCTAAAATCAAGCAAAAAGCTAATTAACATAAGTACATTCTTGATTAATTCTAGTTAAAGTTTTCAACTCTAATCAAAAACCCATTCAATCACATGAACGTTTCTAAATTTAATCAAAGTACATTCTCAATTAAAATTAAAAACCCTTAAGCTCATATGATTGATATGCATATAGATTAAAACATATCACTAATTAGCTATGATGTAAAATCCATTACTTTTTCACGTGATTCAAAGATAAAAGACATAGATGAATTAAAACCTCAATAATAATGAAAAGAACAAAGAAATTATTTCATTCTAACCTCAGAATCCAAATTGAAATTACAATGGAATCAACCCAAGAAGCTTAACACTCCATAATTAAAATAAAATAAAAATAAAAGAAAAATAGAGAGAGAGAACGAAAACGAAATTAGCCCCCCCCTTAAGGGTTCCTAAATTCTGAAGTGCCAAACTTATCTTTTCTACTTTCCCTTGGTCTCTTTATATAGGACTTGGACTAGGATTTTCTATTGCTAACATCTCTCAAATATCTTTTAAAATAAAGATAAAGATAAATAGTTAAAAATATTTGGAGAGATATAGACTATTTGATAAATATAGTTGGTTAATAATATCAATATCTAATATAATTAAATAAATAAATTACTTAAAGATATATGATAAATTATCACCAACTAATGTTTGTATTAATTTTCCAAATCAGCCCTTTTCAATTTCCTCAAATTATCTTCTAAATAATCCAATATCTTGAAGATATATTTGTTTGTTGTGGATCTAAAAAGATTTAAGAAGATCTTGTCATATTTAAAAAAGATTTGGTAGTTATTATAAGATAATTATTTAAAAATATCAAATAAAATATCTAAAGATATATTTTTTCCAAATTATCTACTATCATAAAGATAAAGAAAACCGCAAAGTCCAATTTTTTGTTGCCCGTTCTCTTCTCTTGGCTTAGCCAAACTTCTTCACTTTTTGAAACTTTTCAGGCCTTCTTCATGCAATGTTTGGCTTGGATTTTTTTGATGTTGATAATTTCTATTCTTGGATTTATCTCTAAGGTGTCATGAAGCTTTGATCAAATTATTTTCACACCTCCATGAGCTCAACTTAGCTGCAACTGCCCTAACACGCCTCAAAATATCCAAAAAAAAACATTTATGCAACTAGAAAGCTATTTTTTAACATGTTTTTGTTTCTCATGCTCAATAAATCCAATTATAAGAAATCTCAATTTAATTAATCTTTTAAGCACAAAAATCGATTAAAATTCCACTATTAAATACCAAATGAGGGCATAAATATGAACTCCTCACTCCACCATTGTATTATTTCGTGTTCTTCTTTGCTTTATTTTTTTGTTTGTGCCTTTTGAGAATTCAAATTTCGAAGCGATCGTTTCAAATTCCTTCAGTTCGATCAAGAATGTGGAAATCTTTAGCTTGGTTTAGCTACGGATGGAATGATTCCATTTGGTAATTTAAGTACCAACTATAGTTAATGGTCTATTATATTATTTACTTACAACTTATCTCCTAGATTGTGCATGAAGAGCAAATACATGAAGTTATTTATGATGATATTTGGTCCAAGACAATTGCCTGAAAATGAAATAGATGTTTATTTATGTCTATTAGTTAAAGATTTGACGTTGTTGTGGGTTTATGAGGTTGAAATATTTTATGTTTTTTTCTTCTAAACCTTTCATGATGGATGTGATGATATTTTGTACCATTAATAGCTTCCCAATTTACGACAATTTGTCAGCATACAGTGTCAAATGTCATAAAGCATGTCCTATATGTGAAGAAAACACTACAACTTATCAATTGAAACATAGAAAGAAGACAATATATATTTGCCACTAGAGATTTTTACAATCTAATCATCCTTACCAGATGTTGAAAAACACATTTAACGGACATCGAGAGAATGACAATGCACCAATTCCATTGATAGACCTTTAAATTTATTAAAAAAGTTAATAAAGTACATAATATCTTTGAGAACAGATCAAAGAATTCATCTTTGACAAGCCTTTGGAAGAAAAAAATCGATTTTTTTATCTTCCATATTAGTTCAAATTAGAGGTTAGACACTACATAAATGTAATGCATATGTAGAGAAAAATGTGTATACTTCTTAACATTAAGAGAAAGACAAAAGATGGGATAAATGCCTGTTGGGATTTTCTTGAAATAAAGATTCTAAAGATTCAAAAAGACTTGGCACCAATGGAGGTTGGTAAGTGTACTTTGTTGTAGGTGCGCCTGAGGTGTACATGTGGTAATCAAATCTCGCGAAGAAATATTGTAAGCACATCTATACTATTTGAACAACATCAACAATAACTATAACCATTAACCTTCGCTACACTAGCTAGTGAATGTATAATCAAATATAATAAAACTTTTAAAATTCTCAAAGTGATAAATAAAAAAATTATAAAAATTATTCATCTTCAAAACTAGGATATTTTTGACATAAATTTCTTCTTCAATAAAATCATTTATTAAAAAAATATATTTTTTAAAATATCAAAATTAATATAAAGGACATTTAGCGCATATGCGCTTACATTAAAAGAAAGAAAGCCAAAGTAAGGTTTGATACATGTAGTGGCGGATCTTCGTCCAATATTTTAGGAGTGCCAAAATTCTGGTTGAATTACTCTTTTGGTCTAATTTTTTATACAAAAATGTTAGGTTGGTCCTCTAGTTTTTTTTTTTTTAGTTTCAATTATGTCTCAATTTTTAAAAATTGATGGAATTTTATCCTTTTCGTTAAATTTCTTGAAGCGGAGCAAAAAATTTTCATCAAAATTGACACTAGAATTATGTCAATGATACCAACAAAGAAAACCATACTTATTCACGACTTCGATTTTGATGAAAAAATCTTGATCCGATTTAAAAAATTTAACAAAAAATGATCAAATTGCATCATTTTTTTCAAAAATCAGAACCAAATTGAAACTAAAACAAAAATTGGAGGACCAACTTAATATTTTTGAACAAAAATAAAAACCAAAAACATAATCCCAAAATTTGTTTATAAACTACTTTTTTAATGATAATAAAAAATAATAATTATAATTATTGTTATTATTATAATTATAAAATTAAATATAAATATTTTTTGTAATTTTATTGTAATCAATTTTTATTTGTAATGATTAAGTTTAAAAAAATAATCAAATAAAAAAAATGAAATTAAACGAATGATCACTTAAAATATAATATAAATAAAATAATTAGTTTTATTTAAAAAAATATTTAAAATGTAAAATTAAAAAGTAGGTGTGAAAGAAATTTTTTTTTCTTATATATAAATATAGATATATAAAAAAAATTAAAATGTTAAATACAATAAAATATATTAAAAATATTAAATTTTAAAAAATGTATTTAAAATTATATAAATATAAAAAAATTTGGGACTTAGTCGGACAAAGGACCGCCACTCCATACATGAATAAGACAAAGCCAATGATTTGGTATATCTATCTATATGAGAACTTCTACGGTCATAAACCCAGTATCACTTTTAGTTTTTTTTCCACATTTTGAGAGAAACAAAACCTTAGTCTTTGGTCTGTTTTCATGGCAAAAACGGTTCATATAGCTGTTGTTTGTAGTCCTGGTTTCAGCCACCTTGTTCCTATAACTGAGTTCACTAAGCGACTTGTCAAGCTTCACCCAAATTTTCATTGCACCTGCATCATTCCGTCACTTGGGTCACCCCCACAATCCTCCATAGCTTACCTTAGAACTCTTCCTTCAAACATTGACTCCATCCTTCTTCCTCCAATCAGCAAAGAACAATTTCCTGAAGGACTATTCATGGGACTCCAAATTCAACTCACCGTTACTCTTTCTCTCCCATCAATACACGAGGTTCTCAAATCCTTGTCATCTAAATTCCGTTTAACTGCATTGGTGGCTGATGCTTTTGCATTCCAAGTCTTGGAATTTGCAAAGGAGTTCCACGCCTTGTCCTATTTTTATATTCCTGGTTCAGCTATGGTAGTGTCACTGCTCTTACACCTGCCAAAACTTGATGAGGAAGTTTCAGGTGAGTTTAAGGACCTAGCAGATCATATAAATTTACCAGGTTGTGTACCACTCTTGGGGGTTGATCTTCCTGATTTAATCCAAGATCGATCAAGTAAAGCTTACAAGAGTATTTTTGAACTTGCTAAAGCGATGGTTACAGCTGATGGGATTATCATGAACACCTTCTTAGAAATGGAGTCAGGTGCTATAAGAGCATTGGAAGAATCGGTAAATGGGAAGATAAAATTGTACCCTGTGGGACCCATTACACAGAAAGGGTCAAGCAATGAGGATGATGAGTGTTTAAGATGGTTGGACAAGCAGCCACCTTGTTCAGTGTTGTATGTTTCTTTTGGAAGTGGAGGAACACTGTCTCAACACCAGATCGATGAGCTAGCTTTGGGTTTGGAATTGAGTGGTCAAAGGTTCTTATGGGTTTTGAGAGCACCAAGTAAGTTACCTAATGCTGCTTACCTTGAGACTGCAGAGGAGGACCCTTTGCAGTTCTTACCAAAAGGGTTTTTGGAAAGAACAAAGGAGAAAGGTTTGGTTGTGGCTTCATGGGCACCTCAGGTTCAGATCCTTGGTCACAGTTCAGTTGGTGGGTTCCTGAGCCATTGTGGATGGAACTCCATTTTGGAGAGTGTGCAAGAGGGAGTGCCTCTGATAACATGGCCAATCTTTGCAGAGCAGAGGATGAATGCAGTAATGTTAGCCGAAGGACTGAAAGTGGCATTGAGGCCAAGATTTGACGAGGATGGCATAGTGGAAAAGGAGGAAATTGCAAAGGTGATAAAGTGTTTGATGGAAGAAGAAATAGGTAAAGGAATGCGTCAAAGAATGATGACTTTGAAAGGTTTCACTGCTCAAGCACTGAAAGATGGTTCTTCAAGACAAACCTTGTTACAGTTGACTAGTGAATGGGAAAATTTGAGTGAGAATTAGGAAGCATGTTCTGTTTTTATTAAATTGTTTTCTGTGTTAGTTGTGTTTTGTGTGCTCTTCCTGAATTGTTTTCTTCCTGCATTGAGTGTTTAATGGTGATTGAATGGTATGGAAGATGTATCTTTGACATATGACTGAGACATATTAGTTTACTTCTAAGTTGAATTTCATGTTTGACGATAGAAGAGTAGATGTTATTTTTAAGTCATTTCTAGCAAAAGTAACTCCCACTGTTAGAAGTTGTGTACACTCTCATATGATCAGGACACATTTAACCACATACTCTAACCAGTTAAGACACGAGACAGATGTATACATAGTGATCACTTTACAATTCTTACATAGCAAATTTTTTTTTTCACCGCTTACTCTTATAGAAATATTTTAGTCATTAAAGAAAGCTAACTTTTATATTTTTAAAGAAATAGATTAAAAGGTAAAATGTAAAGCGTGCGAAAAATGTAATGGATGTCAAAATAATAGTAATTCATTTGGAAGTACATATGCATATTCTTTCGATGGTATTCTTTCGTGCGAAAAATGATTTGTTCTTCCACATTTAAACCAAAGTTTACATAATGTTTTTTTAAATAATCCTATCTAGAATCATTTCAAATACAGAAGAAGTTCTTTCCTAAAGAAAAATCCCAAGTTCCTCGCTATTTTACATCCAATCTAATATCTACCAAAACACTTGCTCGAATCTAACGCAGTCATATGATCATAATCAATGAAAACCACGTCCACATATACGAAGGATGAGCTAACTTAAAAAAAAAACATCATTTTAATAAAAATGATATACAATAATTACCGCATCACTACACCCATACTATTACAGCACCTTATTCAATATAAAACAATTCACCAAAGAGTTTATTGTCTCTCTTAACAACAACAAACCCATATGTAGTCTTAAGAAAAAGGGAAATCAATCATTAACATTAATAAAATAATCTCACACGTTACTCACCATCTCAACTAGCTTACCCTTAGAACCAAATCAACTTTTCCTTCCTACTCCCCCACAGTCAAAAAAGACTTTACCTCGCATAACTTCTCCTAGTCTTATAGCGAAGTCCAACAATAGTACAGTTATGTTAAGTCCACCACTTTTTGCTATTCTCCTCGACCTAATAACCATAATCCTCAGGGTCAGCTCCTAGAGTCCTCTTGCTAAGACTCTCACACTTCACAACCACCATCTCAACATATGCATGCATCCATGAATTTCACGATAACACACATTCCATTTCATAATATTGACTAACACAAATAGTAATTTTTATGTCTGCTATTTTTGGCCTTTTATGTTTATTCTGAGTAAGACGTAAATCTAGAAGACGTAAATTTACATATGTTATTTTAACATACATAAATTTACGTGGATGTTGACCACTAGACGTAAATTCTTCACATAATTGAAAAAAAAAATTAACATCACGAAAAGGTACTTACCATATAAATACTATGTTAGGAACAAAAGCCTATACCCTAGTGATAAACATCCACCTCTAAGCGTTTTTCTTTGTCCAAACTACCCAAAATTTTTAACCTACAAACTAATAAGTGCATGCCCATAACCGTAGTATCTTACATGTCTAGATTTGTACCCTACTACGTTAGTAAATGCCTATAATAATAAAAATTAGAATTAATAATCAAAATCAAAAATAAATTTCCAAATCAACATAATAAATTATCTTAATTACTTTTTAAATTCTTTCTCTATTGTCCAAATTCACATTGCATTAAGCTCTAAACATGTATGTATTCATTAGGTGTCAAACTTTGACCTTTGACCTCTCTTCCTTTAATTTTATTTCAAATTTTGAATTTTCCTAAGCCTCAAAGCAAAGTCACGTACACTCCTTGGTCAACCACCAACTTCAGGTTCCAACACTCTAAAACTACAAAAAAATCGAAGCTTAAAATATAGATCTAGTAAGTGCACCAAGTGAAAGTTGAACAAATGATCTTCCTTCCAAAAATGAACATCGGACAAACAAAGATATGACATAACATTGATCAACTCACCAACTTAATAATACTAATACCACCTATTCAAAAAATTTATTGATATATTAAAACTTAGATGGTGCCAAAGATATTCTAAAACGAAATTGAACCTAAGACATCTTCCTTCCAAACATGCACTCCAATCCAACCAAGCTACTACAACATTTTAATCATAATCCTACCACAATAATATTAATATATTATCCCACATTAAAAGTCTGCTCTCATCTACTAACAAACTATTGCCAACTAATTTATCACATCCTTTAGTCCTATCACGCCCCTACCTTCACTACAAGAAAAGTGGTTATTATCGACGAATATAAATCTGTCGATAATTATTACTTTCCGAAGGATTTATCGATGGATATTCAATGACAACATTACTAACGGATTATTCCGTCGGTAATATGTTTATGAAAATTCTTTATTTATTTATCGACAGAATTATCCGTCGGTGACTTTCCCAAATACTATTAACTTTTTTACCAACTGATTATGTCCTTTGGTAATTTTCTCGCTGAAATCAAAATCGAATTTCACCGATTCTCTTCACCTAAATCAGTTTCAGTGCAAAACAAAAAGAAGGCAGAGTGGTGTGGTGCAGAGCGGTGGTGCGACAATAACCAATCCAACCCTATTTCTGATTCGACAGTTTTGCTGTGCCAGCGCGACGCTTCTACCGTGAGTGTGCCCTGGCACTGTCGTGACGTTCGTGGGTGCGGTGAAATTGAAATCAGGGATCTCCGTCTGCGTTCTTCGTCGAAGTCATTGGCGTAGTGGAGTGGTGTGGTGCAAAGCGATGGTGCGACAACCAATCCAACCCCATTTCTAATTCGACGATTTTGCTGTGTTGGTGTGATGTTGTCAACGTAAGTATGCCCTGACCTTGCCATGACGTTCGTGGGTGCGGTGAAATCGAATTCAGCGATCTTCGTTAGTGTTCTCCGTCGAAGTCATCGGCGTAGTGGTAATTGGCACTCTTGATTTGATTTCTTTATCCTTCTGGCTATTGTCACTCTCGTTTTGTAATTGGTAAGGGTTTTTTTGGGGAGCCACTATCGTTGAAGGGTTGGATTGGGGAGCCAACAATTTTCAGTTTTTTGGGGCGCTTACGCGAGTCTGAGCCATTATTAGGTATGAGCTTTTTCCCTTTCTCTCAAGAGCGATAATTATAACACCCCAAATTTAGGATGTCACGTGAAGCTATTATTGCTCTTTCTATTTAAAAGTAAAATGATTATATCACAAAAAGGTACTTAAAAAAAACTTATAATTTAAATGTAAATAGATAGTCCAAAACTTCCATTGATAATAGTAATAAATAAAAACAAAGTTCCAATTAAATACCAGAAACCAAAAGAAATTTTCATAGTCTTCACTGTTTGATTGAAATCAACTATAGAAATAATAAACCCCTGATTCCATTCCACTCTCTCCGCAATCTACTTCGTGTCAGAAACATCTGCATTACGATATGCTCCCGTATAACACACATGTTATACGATCATCGCACATGCAACAAACACACAAACAAAAAAATAGGGGTAAGCTAACCATAAACAATAATATTCATAAAAGAAATTCATAAATAAAACATGTCCAATAATATTGAACGTTGTATTCAAGTAACATAGAAACATAACGATCACAATCCATCCGTGGTTTGAACAAAACAAACCCTAAATCCAAACAATCATACTAAACCAAACATAGCTTCACATTCATCTAAAATCTTCAAACATAGTGATCATAATCCAGCTTTGGTTTTCCGCGGCATCTCACCCCACAACAACATCCAGTTTCTTAGAACAGATGGTTCAATGTGTCCCACTATCACAGCCAGACTATATCCCTTATTCCTCAAGGAATTATGAGTAAAAACGGCGATGCATCGCACATCAGGCATTTTACTCGCAACGAGCCGAAATAAGGTGAAACATCTTTTCCCTCCCCACTGTTTCACATAAGCGAGAAGGTACAACACTCCAACCAATCATCTACCACTGCTTCACACAAACGAAGAGGACCTCTTTCCACTGCTTCACACAGTCGAAAAAGTCTTCACTAGGTTCTTAGGTACGAAAAACCTCATAAAACACTCAATTCCAATAAGAGCTTTCAAGCAAGGCAAACACTCCCAACTTGCAACACATGAGAATTTTTTATTGCCAACATCATACACATCACCACTCACGCATGGGAAATAAAGTTTCATAACATAAACCCATAAACTTATCAAATAATACATTCATACAACAAACCCAACAAGTGACATTCATTCAACACAACCATAACATCATACTCAAATAATAGTCCTCAAACCACCACTTAAACCCCACACCATGCAACCCATACAAACCAAGAAATACCACCAATCACCTAACCCATATCTCATTTTAATAAAACTATACATTCTAGGTTATACACAAAATGAAAGAAAACCATTAATTATCCATGCACGTGAAAAATAAAAGAACCTACACACAAAATAACGCATGCAAAAGTTATACAAGCAGACAAAAATAACGCACACAAAAATAACCTACACACGAAAAGAAAGAAAGAAAAAACGCTAATTATACATGCAGTGCTTGGTCTACACAAATCTCCCATTGGCCCACATGTAAAAGTTACATTGAAAAAAAATTGTTTTCATAAAACAATTTGTGTTTAATATGAATAGGTCCTGTCGCATAACGACTAGAAAGGGAAAATGCATTGCTTCAAGTCACCATTTCAAAGTTTCAATAAATGCAGGGTTGCAAAAACGAAAAAAAGAGACAAAAACCGAGATTTGCAAATGAAACGAGAAACAAGGTGGAACCGAAATATATCATGCATTCACGTGAGATTCAAATGGAAAGAGAGAAGAAATAGAAAGAGAAAAGCTATTGCTTCTGCACCTAAATTCACGTGACCCAAAAAACTAAAGAAAAGAAAAGATAGAGGAATTAATCTCATGAAATTTAGTACTGCAGCGTGAATGAAAGAAAATAACCAAAAGCTTTTAAGATGAAACTTTGTAGATGAAGTGAAAATAAAGGAAACTTGCACCATGATTAAAAAAGAAAAAGAGAAATCCCATTAAAAACACCAACACCCACATATATGGCAATTAGATGAAAGCATACACCCTTACGTAAGTAACCGGAAAAAAAAAATACAAATTGCACCTTAAGAGAGACCCACTTTTACGTGTTCATTATATCATAAACAAAGCAAATTTTTGTGTGTGCCACCCGCATTCACTCTTGGATTCTCAAGCATTTATGTGAAAAGGATAATCTAAGAGAAAGAAACATAACAACCCTGTGAACCTATAAAACCCTGCAACGTGAAAATATTCTCGTGGTGACACAACTCCAAAAAAAATAGATGTAGCATCATATATTGGCAACATTACGCATATGAATGGTGTGCACCAAGAAGACCAACTATGAATCTCAAACACCAGCAATCAGCATTTAGAATCCACCACAAAGCACCTACAACACGCATGTACACCCCAAACCAGGCCAAACACAAAACATCAATGGTATAGGTTCATGAATCAGAAAATAAAACACCACACCGCCATATGCGTATGACTCACAAGATACCAGCAAAATATTGCGCAACAACAAATAATGAAACCATGCAACAATCAACATAGAATAAAGAGAAGAAATAAGGTATAACTGCCCCTACCTAATGGGTCTCTTTGGATTGTTTCTCTTCTCTACCATAGCCACTGAAAAAAAACCCTCCAAGTTGCACTCTTCTTCTCCTTTATCTTTCCCGTCCTATTTCTCCCCCTAAAAACCTTCTAGGATTTGGCTTTATCTAATCCCACCAAATATTTCAATTAAGATTCTAAAAATTTAAATTAATTTCTCTAGCCTTTTTTTAATATTTAACTAAATTCCAAAAGATAGAAGAGAAATAAAAAAGAAAAATCGAACTATGTTATAGCGTTTTAAAACCAAATATTGCAGCGTGCCTTTTACATGACTGAAACCAAAAACCAATTCATGTTACATGACTTTAAGTTTCTTTGTTTGTACGTCTAACACTCGTATTGGTCCAACGTTCAAAATTAAGTCCTCTCTAACTTGAACGTCATCCACCTCCAACACATGTTCTGGATCCGGAACATACTTCCTCAATTGAGATACGTGAAACACATTATGCAAATTTGCCAATGGAGGTGGTAGTGCTATCTCGTAAGCTACTGGTCCAATCTTTTTGAGAATTTGATACGATCCAAGAAACTTTGACGACAATTTCTTTGATCGAATAGCCCTTCCAACTCCTGTTGTTGGTATCACTCGCCAAAACACATGGTCTCCTACATCAAACTCCAATGGTCTCCTCCTCTTGTCAACGTAACATTTCTGCCTGCTCAGGGTTGCCCTCATCCATTCCTGAATCAATTTCACATTTTTTGTGGTTTGTCGTAACAACTCAGGACCTATGCTACCGTTTCACCATCTTGATACCAACAGAACAGTGTTCGACACCGTCTTCCATACAAAGCTTCATAGGGTGCCATCTCGATGCTAGAATGGAAGTTGTTATTGTGTGTGAATTCTACCAATGGTAAAACCTCACTCCAACTTCTGAGATGATCTAACACACATGCTCTTAACAGATCCTCCAAAGACTGAATAGTCCTTTCTGACTGCCCATCGGTCTGAGGATGATATGCTAAACTCATTCTTAATTGTGTACCCAAAGTTGTCTACAAAGTCTGCCAAAACCTCGAAGTAAACCTCGGATCTCGATCTAAAGCAATACTTGATGGTACTCTGTGCAATCTCACTAACTCCCGGATGTAAAACTCCGTCAACTTATCTAAAGACATTTTCTAATGAACTGACAGAACGTGGGCACTCTTGGTTAACCTATCGACAATCACCTAGATAGAGTCATGACCTCTCGACGACCTTGGTAAATGAGTTACAAAGTTCATCGCTATACTGTCAAATTTCCACTGAGGAATATCCAATTGTTGTAACCTTCCTCCTTGTCTCTGATGTTCCACCTTAGACTTCTGGCATATTAACCAAGCTGACAGAAACTCTAACACATCATTTCGCTCCACCAAAATGATTCCTTTAAGTCCTTATATATCTTAGTCATACCAGGATGTATGCTAAGACGACTCTTGTGTCCTTCTTCTAGAATCATCCTTCTTAAATTTGACTTTGCTGGAATGCACATCTTATTCTTGAACTGTATGATACCATCTGCACCTAGAACGAAGTCTTTGGCCTGATCAGTACCTAGTAATCCAACCGTATTCTACAACCCTTGATCAACTAATTGCTCTTCCTTAATCTGCTCCAAGAAATCACTGGTAATTATTAAGTGACTGCACCAGATATGGTCTTTATTCAACTGCAAGCCTAAATTCATATCTCAGAACTTCTCTATTAGCTCCAACTCTTTCATCATCAATGTAGACATCTGAACTCGTTTTCTACTCAAAGCATCAACAACTACATTAGCCTTACCTGAATGATATAGTAATTCAAAATCATAATCCTTAAGATACTCCATCCACCTTCTTTGTCGCATGTTCAACTCCTTTTGGTCGAATAGGTACTTTAGACTCTTGTAATCAATGTAAATTTGGAATTACGCTCCATGAAGATAGTGTCTCCAAGCTTTCATGGCAAATACCACTGCAACTAACTCAATGTCATGTGTTGGATAATTCTTCTCGTGCACCTTCAACTAATGAGATGCATACGCCACTAGTCTCTTTTCTTGCATTAACACACATCTAAGTCCCTAATAAGAGGCCTCACAAAAAACTTCAAAAGGTTTACCAGTATCTTGAACAATTAAAACTGGAGCAGTTGCCAATCTTCGCTTAATCTCTTCAAAACTAGTCTCACACTTGTCTGATCAGATAAAAGGTTGATCCTTGCATGTCAACTGGGTCAAGGGTCCTACAATCTTAGAGAACTCCTCCACAAACCTCCGATAATAACCTGCCAAACCCACAAAGCTTCGTACCTCTGTTACCAATTTCAATCACTCCCATTTTAACACCGCCTCCACTTTTGCTGGGTCTACTGAGATCCCTTGAGCAGAAATCACATGACCCAAAAACCACACTTCTTCCTACCAAAACTCACACTTGGAGAATTTTCCATACAGTTGTCATTCTCTCAAGATCTCTAACACGGTTCTCAAATGTTTAGCATGTTTTTCCCGATTCTTGGAATAAATGAGATTGTCGTCAATGAATACGACCACACACTTATCCAGGCAAGATCGGAAGATGCGATTCATATAAACCAAACAATTGCAGAAGAATTTGTCACTCTGAAAGGCATCACCACATACTGATAGTGTCCATACGTGATCGAAAAGCTATCTTCTGAACATCATTCGGCTTGACCAACATATGATGATATCCTGATCCAACAAATCGTGAACTCCCAACAAATCCTCGATCCTAGGCAAAGGGTACTTGTTCTTAATCGTGACTTTGTTCAACTGTCGATAGTCAACACACAACCGTGAACTCCCCATGTTTAATATTGCATTTATTTGATGTATGCCCCTTTTTTCATGCAATAAAAATAAGTAGCTATACAAGTATTTTTAGAGTAAACAATTCCTTTTTCTACCCACACTCTGTGAGTTCTTTTAATTTTATGTTTAGGAACATATTTGTTTCTACTTAGATTCATTTTCTTAAAAACATGTTTTTCAAAGGATTTATTTTCTAGAGCATCTTTAAGTTGTTTTTCTAAAATCATTAAAACAAACATATAGATTTTGCAAGATGCACATTCAACTGTCTCAATTTCTCTACTTTCCAAAATTAAAATTTTATCTTTTAAGACCTTTTCTTCTTCAAGAGATTTTTCAAGATTGCTCTGTAATTCTTTAAAATCACCTTTTAATTTTTTGTGAGCAGTATCTAGTTTACTAGATTTAGCAAGCAATTCTTGAAAGGCATCATAAAGAGAATCATAATCATTTTTATTGTTAGAGGAGCTTACCTCACTATCAGAGAGATCATTATTGGCCATTAAGCAAAATTGTGCTTCTTCCTCATCAGATTCACTAGAACTGGATGAACTTAAGGGATTATCTTCCCACACTATATATGCCTTTTTATTAAAATATTTTCTGCTTATCTTTTCATCACTCCTTTTTGAATTTGGGCAGTTTACTTTTACATGACCAGTTTCTCCACATCCAAAGCATTTAAAGTTTGAGGAGGTTCCTTGATTGTCCTTCTTATTGCTCTTGAATTGATTTTTGTCTTTGGCCTTCATAAACTTTGCGAACTTCTTTATCATGAGACTAAGGTTCTCATCATAATCAAAATCTTCTTCTTCTTTTTGCTTCTTGCCTTTGACAACTTCAATTTTGAATGTAATATTCTTCTTTCTTCCTTGATCTTCTTCATCATTCAATTTGCCTAGTTCATGCTTGTGCTCCCTCATTTTTTCAATGAGAGTCGCCATGGTCATTGTTGCAAGATTTTGTGACTCCATGATGGTCGTCACCTTTGGCTACCAAGTCCTATTCAAGGATTTCATAATTTTTATGTTAAGTTCATCAGTATTAAAGGTTTTACCTAGCCCATTGAGATGGTTGACGGTGTGTGTGAACCGTTTATGCACATCATAGATGGTTTCTCCTTGCTGCATGCGAAACATCTCATATTCTTGAATCAAAGAGTTTTTTCTAGCTCGTTTGACATTATTAGTTCCTTCATGAGTCACTCGAAGGATTTCCCACATCTCGCGTGCACTGGTGCAAACAAAAATTATGTAGAACTCATCAAGAGTTAGAGCAGATGATATGATGTTTCTGGCTTTAACATCATATTGAGCTTGCCTATTTTCATCAACAGTCCATTGAGCAAAAGGCTTTGGTTCCTGCACTTCATTAACAATGTTACAGGAACAAATGGTCCATTCAAAACAGCATCCCAAATACCCCTATCAATTGATTCTAAGTATATTTGCATTCTAACTTCCAAGAAAAGGTAATTTTCACCGGTAAAAAGTGGATGTCTATTGATAGATACACCTTCAGCAAAAGTTTGGTTTGACCCTACCATTTTTGAAAAATTTGAATAACTATCAAAGCAAGCTCTGATACCAATTGTTGGTATCACGCAGCGGAATGATTAAACAAAGGTCAAAAACCATGAAGGGGGTGAATTGGATTTTTATAAAACTTAACAGGTTTAAAAAATTTTCTGAAAATTTTACTGATTAACTTAAAATCATAGTTACTTTAAATGTGAGTGCAGATAAATAAAGAGTTAAGGAAAGAAGATGCACATTGATATTTATACTGGTTCGGATCAAAAGACCCTACGTCCAATTGTTAATCTTTTAAACAAAGAGATTAACTCAATCATTATAATAACCAGATTACAAACAGATTATAAAAGAGTAAGGATTAGAAAACACATCTCTTGAACAATTATAAGAGATGAACAAAATCTCCCCCTGAGTCACACAGAGGATGACCAACTTTCCCAGCAACAGCACAACACTCAATCTTCTAAGAACTTACTTAGAAAAAGTTATCGTTCACTAACATTAGGCTTTTCAAAGCTATTTTTAAGAATCTCACAAAGCAACATTTTGCAATCACAACACAAGAACTCTAAATCTTAAAAAGGTAGTTTGAAGTTTGGAAACTGAGTTCTATTTAAAGAGATTTTCGAAAGTTGAGTTAGAAATGAAGACTTTAATTGCAATTGCCAAGGATAATCGATTACCACTTAAGATAATCGATTACTCTAGTGTTTTTTGAAAATAAAGTTTTACAGTGGTAATCGATTACCCAGAATGACAATCGATTATCTCATGTACATATTTGAACAAATAATTTTATAACTGCCAGTGGTAATGGATTTCCAGGAATGGTAATTGATTATTTTGAGTCATTTTTCAAGAGCCAAGTTATAACTACCAGTGATAATCGATTATCTTATGTGGAATTTCGAAATGTAGAAATTTTGAGTTGGTAATCAATTATTATAAGTTGGTAATCGATTACCATACTAACTTTTGCGAAAATTTGGTTTTCCTCAAAGGAGTTGCGAGCTAGTTGTTATTCCAACAATCTTACACCTAACTAGAAAAAGTTAAGCCTATTACAACAAGAACTTTAAACATAAAATATATTCTCTTCAACATCTTCAAGTATTTTCTTCTGTATCTTTATCATCATCAAAATCTTTTTAATCAATCTTCTTCTTTTGTCAACAATCAAGACTAACCAAATTCAACAGAATACGAAAATGATACTTTAACAACTTGTGAAAAAAACATTCAAGATCCAATCCAGATCCATCTTAGATCCAAATAGTTGAATCAGATTTTGAATCCAAATCTATTTTTTTGTACAAATAGTTTGGACTTTTTTAAAATCCATATCCAATATATTTGGATCAACTTTAAAAGCTAAAATCAATTTTATATAAAACAAATTTAAATTGAATTTTCTAAAACTTGTGTCGTCAAGCTAGACCCAATCCAATTAGGTAGAATTTCGGCTAGGACCGACCAGGTCGAATACGACCGAATTTCATCTAGGCTGACTCAGCTTAAAAGGTCGACTTTTGACCAAAGCCAACTTTGCTGAATTCGATCAAATTTTTGTCAAAGCCGACTTGACCAAATTTGACTTAGTCGACTCGGTCTAATACGAACAAATTTTGCCTAAGACTGACTTTACTTAATTTTGGTTGTGTCGACTCAACTAAACTTTGGTCGCGCCAACTTGATTAAGACAACTCAATTGAATTCTATCGAGGCCAACTTGCCCTAATACAACCCAATTTTGGTCTAGGTTGTCTAGGTAGAATTTGAATTGAGGCCTACTTTACCAAATTCAACGGAATTTTTGCGACGACCATCTTAGCTAAAATCGACGTGTGTGGACTCAATCTAATGAGCCCGAATTTTGACTAGGTTGTGGCTCTATGTGTGTCGTGTGTTTGATGTAAGAGGCTCGAGGGATGCGCGTTGGACTATTGGTAGCAACGTGAATTTTTCAATCTTAGATTATGGTTCAGAGTCACGATTTCGAGGTTCAACGATGTTGTGGTGGTTGTTCCGCAACGTGAACATGGTGGCTCAATGATAGTGTTGCAGGTTGCACGGCCATGGTCGTGAGGAGTCTAACAGAGGAAATGTGCACAGGTTTTGTGGCTGTCGCGTCTACAATGGTAGTGCATTCGTTGTGGCGGCTCTAACATGGCTCATGGTGGCTAGCCCGAGTGCTTAGTGGTGTCTAGGGTTTGTGGGGAAGAAGATGATGATGATGATGTGACAACATTTGGTTGGCTAAATTTTCAGTGCTTGGATTCTAACATGTTTCATGTTTTGGTTGATTAGTTTAATTCGTGGATGATTAACACATGGCATGATCTGGTTGAGATGAGTTTAAGTGAGGGGCGCAAATGGATAGAGGCAGGGGGTGTAGAAGTAGGTTTTTTTGTGGCTCATCTGAAAAAGTGATAAAATAGAAACTAGAGGTGGATTTAGCTGTTGATTTATTTACTTGAAGGTGTTTTTAACTTTAATAAATTAATTTTCACACCTTAAATGAACTTAATTTTAACTTCAGCTACACCAACAAACGTTAGAATATCCAGGAAAATTTATGCAACTAAAATCACTTTTTAAGTCATTTTTATCTCACAAACTCATTTAGCCAAATTATCATAATAGTCAATTAAATAACTCTTTAAGGACAAAATTTCAATTAAATACCCAGAATTAAACATTAAATGAAGGCATAAATATGAACTCATCAGGTAGGATAAGGTGTTAATTAGGAGTTATTAGCCTAGAATTAGTTTAGTCAGGTTTCTAGTCTAGTTTTACAAAAGTAGCTTAATTAGGTATTTTCAATGCATTTTAGTATCTTTAAGAGTACTATTAGTATGGTCTAGTTCAGTATAATGGATAGGTTCATAAATAGGTAGTAGCATATTAATGTGGTCTTAGTTTAGGTACAAAGGAATAAAAGTAAAGTTGATCTAGTAGTAGTCTAACTTTTAAAGCTTTTAGGAAGACATTAGAGCGCCTAACATCCATCTTGATGTTTTTGAGTTTGATGTTGAGATAAATATCAAGGATAGCCTATAAATGTCCAAAGGAAGCCATCAGAGAAATTTGAATCAGCCAATTTGATTAAAAATGGCAGAGTTGACTTTTGCTAAAGTGTTGACCATAGTTGACTTTTTAATTCTCAATTCCAAATGACGTGGCACTTGAGGTGAAAGTTTTGAAACATTAAAAATACATTTGTGTTGACCCTGAGATGATTGAAAAGTGGTCAATTGATGCATGGAACTCTTGAATCTCATTTTTGCATGTTTGGTTCAATTACATTATTTTAGTTATAACATAACATTGCTTTGTAGGTTCTAACTTATTTATTCAGTCTTAAAATGCAAAAAGTGAGTGTGTTGAAGTTCATCATAACCTCAAGGAAGATGAATGGAGAAATGAAGCTGGAGCTACTATGAGCCAGCTGGCTTTACTCACCCACTACAACAAGTCCTAGAGTCTAAGAAGCAGCAAAAATAATGCAATGGACCTGAATTAGCTTGTGGAAGCTGTTGGGAAACCTTCCACGTAGGTTACAAGTGAGAGTTGCAAGTAGTTAGGGAAAGAAGAGTTAGTTTAGTTAGTTAGTGAAACTTGGGAAACCAATAGCAGGTTGCACTGGTTTAGATTGGCACTAATACATTCATTCAACACAATTTCTTTTGAACGATCTACACACACTAGAATCACTCACCACTCATACTCTCCCGAGAACCATTCATTCACTGCCATTACAACTCCACATTTTCTCTTCACTATTTTTGCACCATTCTACTAAATTTTGGACTATTCTTAAAGTTATATGTAAGCTACTTTTTCCATTTACACTGAATAAAATTGTTATAAGGATGATTTTCTACATTAGTTTTGTGATGTTTTACTCATTCCACTACTGAAATGAATTCATGATTCAAGAATCATTGGTTGAGTGATATTGATCTATCTCAACACTGAATTAAACATGGAACCGAGTTGAATCTTCAAAGAATGCGTAGTCGTTCTACTTAGATATCAAAGGTCGTTTGATTAATTTCAATTATACATAAACCATCAGCTTGAATCATGAACCTCAATTTTGTGGAAGTTACACACTATTTCATTCATGTTTAAATTTCTAATTCTGTAATTTCATGTTTCTTGTGTTCGTTTAATGTTCATAACTTTATCTTGATATTATACGTCATGTTTTCGAACCATTTCCATGCTTAATCCATAATTCATTGCATCAAATTCTTCATTCGTACATATGTTTGTTAATATCGTTAGTTAGGGTTCTTCATTTGGGAATTCAAGTTTTACTCAAACATTTTGCATGATTCTTATTCCTACATTCAATAGAAACCATTTCTAATCATTTCATATCATTACATTTTCATCCCATTCATTCTATTTCGCATTTCAACCATGTCCTGCACCCTACATGTATGAACATTCGTGAGCACATTGCCAGAATTTTGTTTTCTGCATATTAGGTTCTAAATTCAATTTTAGTGATTCATTTGAGTTTAATTCATGTATTAGAAGTATCTCATATGTTGAGTTCTTTAGGATGATCACATTGTACAATGACATGCATTAGTAGATTAGGCAATTCATCAGCACCTTAGGTGCGTTTTAGTCTACTTAGTCATTTCACCAAACACTTTGCGTACATAGTCTACTTAGTCTACTTAGTCATTTCATCACATACACTCTGCCAACTTTTGAACGGGATCAACTTGGCCGAATCCGGCTGGGGTCGACTTGGTCAAGTTTCCGCAAACTTTCAACTATAGAAAAACTCAGGCAAATTTGACTGAGTTTCGATGGGTTCCGATTCGGTTGATTTTTGGTCGGAGCTGCCTCGACCAAATTCCAGCCTAAGTTGACTCGACTGATTTTGGTTGGAACTTGTAAGACCGAGGAAGAATGTGATAGTCTGTTTGGTTAGGACTGTTGTTTTAGAACTTAAAGTGGATGACTTCAATCATTGGCTAAAGCAGAAGGTATAAATATTGGTTTTCTTTTCTTTTCTTTTTATTTTTATTGGTTTTTCTGTGCTCTTAGGAAGGTGAAAAGTTGTAGTTAGGTTCATTGAATCTAGTCACAAGAACATGAAAATAATTGGAAATTAAGGTGAGTTATGAGAGGAGAATTGTTAAGTGGAATTAATGTTAGAAAAAACATAAATATTGGTTTTCTTTTCTTTTCTTTTTATTTTTATTGGTTTTTCTGTGCTCTTAGGAAGGTGAAAAGTTGTAGTTAGGTTCATTGAATCTAGTCACAAGAACATGAAAATAATTGGAAATTAAGGTGAGTTATGAGAGGAGAATTGTTAAGTGGAATTAATGTTAGAAAAAACATAATAGCGAAAGGTGTCTAAAGGTGGTTTAGAGTGGTTTAGGGTAACATAAAATTGTGAGGAAAAGTTCTCAGAAAAACAGTTAAGTTAGGAGGGCAAAGAAGGAGAGTCATTTTGGTGTTGAATTTTTAGAAGGAAAAACTTATGATCAGGAATTTCCAAGTAAGGGGTGGTAAGTCTTGTTCTCATTATCTTGTGGTTAATTGCATGGAAATATTTTGAAAGGGAAATATGGAATTTGTAAGGAAATCTATGGTTTTCGGTAAAATGGTTGAAGTTGGGATGATAAGATGTATCTTTTGGATTATTATAATTTTTTTATGAATTATAATAATCCAAAAGATTTATAATTATCTTTTTGATGATTAAACAATGAGGCAATTTTATTGACGTGATTTGTTGGTGCTATAGGCATATTGCAAATTTTAATTTTTCTTATGGTAAATTTTGAGAAAATTTTGATGCAAGAGAAATTTGGGAATTTTATGGCTTAGTGGAATTTTGAGTTCATAGAAAAACTTTGGTTTGAGCAAATTTGTATCTTTGAGGATACTAATATTGGCAAGTTGAATCTTGTTTGGTGGTTGAGCAAAAATCTTTTTCCTTGTTTTGAGATGATGCGATGTTCATGGTTTTGGTGCAATTTATATGAAGGATAAATTTTTTAGTGTAGTTAAGAAATATTATTGGTGGTGTTGGAGAATTTATTTTTAAATAGTTCTAGTTGTGTTGAGAATTTTGGATGGATGGAATTTTTTTTTTGCTAGTAAAGAGGTAAGTTATTTAATTATAGTCAATGTTCATGTGCAAGTAGGTTTGTGGTATTGATTATAGGTATGTGGTTGTTGTAGTTTTGGGTGTATTAAACCTAAAATTTTGATGTTGAGAACATGATGTTAGGGTAAAATGTTGTGAATTTATGTGCAAATTTGGTATGTGCAGAATGTTATGGTGCAATGTGGTATAGGTTATGGAGGATTTTTGGTAAGTTTATTCATAGGTGAAATAACAAGTATATATATTTTTGCTGTGTTTACGAGAATTGATGAAGATTGGTATAGTTGTGCATGAGAATATAGATATAAGAAGGTTATTTGATGCGTGTATTTTGTTCCGTGAGATGACTATATGGCAATAGAAAGTTTAGAATGTTTTTGTGCATGCTTTTGGTTGATGGAATGTGTGAAATTGGTTCCTTGTCCATCAAATCGTTATTGCTCGTATTTTTCTACCTCGTTGATCACTCAGCATTGGCCCCTAGCGCTAAGCGTTCTATTTTGTGATGTGTTGGATGTTGAGCACTAGTTTTGAGCGCTCAACATTGGGTTTACGAGGCATTGGACATTGACCATTACTTTTCTCGAGCTAGGCGATGGTTTTTATAAGGCAATCTGCGTTGAGCATTGGGTTGTCTACTTTTACTATTGTGCTTGGTTTGAATGATATTATAGGTGCTAAGGTGATAGTACATGTATACTATCTATGATATGATATTTTTGTGATGAGTGTATTGTATGTTTAAAATGACTTTCTTAGCTAAGAAGGGGGTGCAATTGGTTGAGTACTAAAAAATATGCTCAATTAAAACTTGTTAAAACTCTTTCTATTTGAATTAAATTGACTAATAAATTAGAAGTTAATTACTGCACAACCACACATTTTAGTTGATTGGCAAACAAAAACAACAAATTGATTTTTTCATACAATATGATTCAATATATTAAAATATAAAATCAATAATCTGATACTCTGGAAATTCTATAGAAAAATGCTTATCACAAAAATCACTCAAACAACATGCATTACCATACAAGATTGGTTCAAATTGATATATCAAACTTAGTTGCACCACCAAATTCCATCAAATCATACAAAGACCTTACAAAGATTGATTAAACACGTTTCCTGAAGATTAAATGAAGAACAAAGTAAGGGAGAGAGAACCACACAATGGTTATGGGTTCACTCAAATCTAAGCTACATCAAGTTTATTAGCACAACTTGAGCCTAATAATGCACTATATCAAAATAATTACATAATCCCACAAAGATTACACTTTTTAAATACAAAAAAGCACCAAGATTCTTGAATCCCCAATTATCTCAAACCCAGCAAAACAAGATCCCACTTGAAGAGCTGAAATCACACATGAAACACCCAAAAGTACAAGAACAACAAAACGTTGGTGATGGATCTCCCTAGCCAACCAAAACACGTTGTTCAATACTTTAAAACCAAGTAAAACTTTTCACTCATGAGTTGCACACTATGTAATCCAGAGAGAGTTTTCCAATTGGGTTTTGTTGCTTTCGCACTCAGAAATCACAGATGTTACTCCACTCTTTGAAAAACCAACTAATATAACATGCACATAAGTGAATTCAACAAGTTTATTTGACCATACAATTTGTTATTTCACTTCAATGTCACAAGATCAACATACATTAGCTCATCATGCAATAAGTACTATTTCACTTTACTTAAGTGAAATTAGCTGATTACATAACAATTCAATTGATTGAATACATTAATACCAAATCTATATGCAACAAGCCTTTTAACCTACTAAAACCCTTTAACATATTGAAAAGGACAAACACGAGAGAAAAGACATCTTCATTATGTCATACAATCTACGAACTGAGTCCAACTTGAAGCTTTATGATTTTCACTTCAATTTCAGATTTAATAAACCCCAAGCTTGATCAATAATAGATCACTTCAACTCTTCATTAAGTCTTCATCAATAACACATGATCACATGCACTAGCTTCATCAAATTCATGCACTAAGGTCACTTATCCTAACATGCATGACATTAGATGTTGATGATGTGAGGTTACTCACATTCGAGGTGATTATATACATACATACATATATATATATATATATATATATATATAGCATGATGTGATGTAATTGCATGATGAGTTAATGTATGTTGATCTTGTGATAAGATGTGGTACGTATGTGTATATGAATGTGATGGAATTATATGAATTCTCTAATAATTGTAAAGTCAGGATGGTTCTTTTACATGAAGGGCTTTGTTGGGTCAGGGTAAAACGACTTCTTTCAGCCATTAGGCTTTGGCATGAGCTTAGCAAGAATGATCTAACCCAAGGCTTTGTTAAGTGGGTAAAGTTGTTACTTGTAAGTTTATGAAAAGTACAAGAAATGCCCTTTTGAAGAGGTGTTGTTAAGCATGAAAGGTAGATTAGTTGGTTGTGAGAGAATGTCATATTGTTTCATATTACTTAGTGGTAATATGTAGATAATTACATGTTGTGGTTTTGAGAACATGTGGTAGTTATCTTAGTTATGGTTATGCATAGATTGTGATAATGGTAAGTGAGTTGTGTGTTGATATATATGTTGTTATGTGATGTGTTACATGGTTAACTCACCCTTACATGATTTTGGTTGTGGTTTCCACCTACGATGATCGTCTATACAGAAGTAGATGTTGATGCAGATGCTAGTGGAGATGCTTAGTTGTGAGGAGCTTGTGGGAAAGAATTGAGAGTTTTATTTTAAAAGTATTTGGAATATGATGTAATAGTTGGCTACTTTGAAAGTTTATTTTCTATTGGAAGGTTTTGTAACAAGTTTATTTAATGACTTATCCCAAAATGGTTATGTGTAGACTTTAAAGATGCTTTATTTTTTATAATAAAAATTTATTTAAGTGGAATTGTTTTGGCAAGTCGTTGATAAGTGTCAATTATTAGTTAAATTGCATATCATTTAGATATTTATCTTCTATTAAATTACTACAAAAATCATTAGAATGCCCTAATTTTACATAATTACGTAAAGAGGTTAAGAGAAATGATAAAAAGAGGAAATTAATGTATTTTGTACTGTTTTGCAGGTAAAGTGAAGTAAATTATAAAGTTCGTGTTGAGCCCAAAAAGTTACAACCCAAGCCAAAAGATGAACTGAGAAAGTTAAATTTTAAGCCTACGGCTAAGCAACAGAATTTGGCGCTTAAGCCACATTTTAAGAAAACTTCACTACAAAGAAACGTGAAGCTCTAGATTTGAAGTTGAGCACAAATAGGAAACCTCCATGGAAGGGAAACCTCCATTGTTGAAATATAAAAGATGAACGCCCAAGCTTTAGAAGAAAACCCACTTTGGAAGGAAACATCCATGGCTAAACTTTAAGGTTTGGAAGCTTGAGCAACACATTAAAATCTATAAATACAGGGCATGACCCTTGTTATATTCATGTTGATTGGGTTATTTTATATATACTTCTTTTCTATACTATTCTAGAGAGAGATACTTTTAGTTAGTTAGGACCTATATAGTATAATATTATATAACTATGGAAGGAATGATGCTACTCCAAGTTCATCTTCATGAGTAGCTAATTCCTCTATAGTTGAGATTAAATAGAACTTCTAAACTCTCTTTGTATTGCACTTGATTATATATCTATTGTGTTCTTATTTTACATGTTGGTTACTGGGTTTGCATTTCACTCCGTGATGATTTGGCCAATCACCACACCTCATCAGCACTAGATGCAAAGACCTCTGGTTTAGTGTTTAGATCCAATCAAGTATCATGTTCCTTGGCATGTACCAAACATGAATATGCGTGCTCAGTTGGTTTAAAGAGTTTTGTTCTCAAAGCAAGGGTTCTTCCACCAGGATTGGGAAATCCTACGTTTGACACCCTTAGGTTGTAACGCACATACATGTGGTTAGTTTTACAAGTAAGTGTACTTCCATAAACACTAAGATAAAAAGCATAATATATAGATGATTATAGGGCAATACAATTGAAGTTAAGAGGTCAAGTTTAATCCCAACATCCTAATCAATATCACTTCTCTCATATACATTTATTTAGTTTATCTTTATCAATATAAAATTCCAAACTCATCTATTGTTACATTGCCAAACTTTGAGTCAAACTATAGACTGTTGATCTAGTTATCATCTTGTCCCTGTTGATACGACCTTGTTGCACTTCAACTGACCTAATATACTTGCTAGAAAAGTTAGACCTTTCATAGGACCATCAACAATAGTTTTCGACATAAATTACTCGTGAACTTTCCTATTTTATAAGATGATATCAGAGGTTTGTTTTTGCAATCTTGGAAATTTTTAAATGAAACGTGGCATCTCAAAAAAGGTGTTAAATTTGTAGTATCAAAACACGGTTTTTCGTAAAAACTTTTAGGGTTTGGGAAGAGAGCTTGACGCAGTTCTATTATGTGGATTATATATGATTGGTTTGAAGGGTTTCTTTGGAAGAGTTTTTGAGTAAGTGTGGTGCTTGAAAATTTTAATATGATCAGATTTTATGCCTTGTAATGTTTGGATTTTATATGTTGTATTCCTTTAGTTGTTTAACTTTATGCATGTAGTTCAAATGGCACGCAGTGGACTAAGTACCTTGAACCCAATCCAACCAGTTGATGAGATTTGCAACCCATCCAACAAATGGTCAATGTGATTCAGCAACAAACTACCAATAATACACCAGGGACTCAAATCAGCCTGAACAGTTTTATGAGACACAATCTTACTAAGTTCAATGGAAAGGCTACACAATTCGAGTGACATGAAGTGCTTTGAGTATGGTCATGCTCATTAAAAATGCAACTGCACTAAGCTGGCGGGTGTGAAGAAATGGGGAAATAGATCACAGTAGTAGAAGTGTAACACTCTTTTCGAGATGTCACGTGTAAAATGTTTTTTCCAAAACTTTCAATCATAAAATTTCTGATACCATCCTATTGGCCAAAAATTTAATCCAAATGAAACTTTATTATTCAAATGAACCTTCATTAAAATAACAAAACCAAATTAAGTCATAACGAGAAAACTTAATACCAATTTCTTCCAAGTTCAAAACTCAAAACAACTAATCTATTACACTTTATTCAAAGGAACATTTTCAAATGTCTCAAAACTCTAAAAAGTTCCCCCATGAGCTCCTTACAACTAAGCTTCTCTAACTGTATCTGTATCAACATTTACTCTCGTATAACACAAATTATACAATCATCACAGGTAGAAATCACAACCAGAAACATGAAAGGATGAGCCAACCATGTAACACATCACATAACATGTATATCAACGTACAACTCACCCATCATTACCACAATATAACATAACTTATCCAAAATATATCTCTCTTTCTCTTCTCTCCAAAAAAATAAAGTCAACTTTTTGTAAAAGTAAACTTTTTTTGTATTTATAGAAAAAAAAATAGTGATAAGTAATATCAAATGGGTGTATTTAGGTATCAATATGAGTCATAAAATTAAAGAATTGATTTTTTTTTCATTTTTAATAAAATTTGAAATTCTCCGATATTCAATAAGTAAATTATTTCCATAAATTTTTAGTCAAATTCTCTTAAAATTTTCGAACAACATTTTCTTATAAAAAAAGACTTAAAATATTCTCCTGATTGGTGAGTTATTCGAGCTAATGTATGTGAGAGACAATCAAAGCATATATGGGGACCATTTATCTCCTCTGTTTTTTTTTTTAATTTTGTATATGGATCGAAACATTCCTAATGTTTCATTTTATTATTTATATATTAGTCATTGATAATAAAAAATAATACAAAAAACGTTTCCAACCATGTAAAGCCAGAGAAACGTCCGAGCTTTAAACACAAAGTGGGAAATTCATAATTCATAAATACAAAGGCGAATTAGTGCATAGGCGCTTACATCATCCTCTTTGACACATATGCGCAAATAACGTCATAACTAAGAAAGCCAAATCAAGGTTTGCTACGAGGATAAATAAAGAAAAGCCAATTATTTCATATATTTATACGAGAACACTCTGCTCACAAACACAGCATCATTTTAAGAGAAACAAAACGTTAGTCTTTGGTCTGTTTTCATGGCAAAAACAGTTCATATAGCTGTTGTTTCTAGTCCTGGTTTCAGCCACCTCGTCCCTATAATTGAGTTCACTAAGCGACTTGTCAAACTTCACCCAAATTTTCATGTCACCTGCATCGTTCCCTCACTTGGGTCACCCCCACAATCCTCCATAGCATACCTTAAGACTCTTCCTTCAACCATTGACTCCGTCTTTCTTCCTCCAATCAGCAAAGAACAATTTCCCCAAGGACTATACATGGGACTACAAATTCAACTTACCGTTACTCTTTCTCTCCCATCAATACACGAGGCTCTCAGATCCTTGTCATCTAAAGTCCGTTTAACTGCATTGGTGGCTGATGTTTTTGCATTCCAATCCTTGGAAATTGCAAAGGAGCTCCACGCCTTGTCCTATTTTTACTGTCCTGGTTCAGCTATGGCATTGTCACTGGTTTTACAACTACCAAAACTAGATGAGGAGGTTTCAGGTGAGTTTAAGGACCTGGTGGAACCTATAAAGTTACCAGGTTGTGTACCACTCTGGGGGGTTGATCTTCCTGCCCCAACCCAAAATCGATCAAGTGAAGCTTACAAGAGTTTTCTTGAACGTGCCAAAGCGATGATTATAGCTGATGGGATGATCATGAACACCTTCTTAGATTTGGAATCAGGTACTATAAGAGCATTGGAAGAATCGGTAAATGGGAAGATCAAACTGTACCCTGTGGGACCCATTACACAGAAAGGGTCAAGCAACGAGGATGATTAGTGTTTAAGTTTAAGATGGTTGGACAAGCAGCCACCTTGTTCAGTGTTGTATGTTTCTTTTGGAAGTGGAGGAACACTGTCTCAACACCAGATCGATGAGCTAGCTTTGGGTTTGGAATTGAGTGGTCAAAGGTTCTTATGGGTTTTGAGAGCACCAAGTAATTTACCTAGTGCTGCTTACCTTGAGACTGCAGAGGAGGACCCTTTGCAATTCTTACCAAAAGGGTTTTTGGAAAGAACAAAGGAGAAAGGTTTGGTTGTGGCTTCATGGGCACCTCAGGTTCAGATCCTTGGTCACAGTTCAGTTGGTGGGTTCCTGAGCCATTGTGGTTGGAACTCGACTTTGGAGAGTGTGCAAGAGGGAGTGCCTCTGATAACATGGCCACTCTTTGCAGAGCAGAGGATGAATGCAGTGATGTTAGCTGAAGGACTGAAAGTTGCATTGAGGCCAAGATTTAACGAGGATGGCATAGTGGAAAAGGAGGAAATTGCAAAGGTGATAAAGTGTTTGATGGAAGAAGAAATAGGTAAAGGAATGCGTGAAAGAATGAGGACTTTGAAAGATGTTGCTGCTCATGCACTCCAAGATGGTTCTTCAAAACAAACCTTGTCAAGGTTGACTAGTGAATGGGAAAATTTGAGTGGTAATTAGGAAACTAGTATTTTTTTTCTTTCTGAAATTGTTCTCTGAATGTATGCTTTTCCTAATTTGTTTTCTTCATGCATTATGTGGTTAATGGTGATTGAGTTGTTTGGAAGATGTATCTTTGACACGTAACAGAGACAGTAATTTTATTTTAAGTTGAACTTTGAGTTTGATTATAGAAAAAGTAGATGTTATTTTTAAATAATTTTTTGCTAGCAAAAGTCACTTAATGCCAAAAGTTGTGTACACTCTCAGATCAGGACACATAATCAAGAAACGCGAGCCACTTAAGGCACAAGAAAGATGTACATCCTTTCGATAGAGCAATGAGATAGAGAAATACTATTCCATATCATAGAAATATTCTCACTAGCTTCAATATTCTGAAAAGGCACTACTATAGCAGGGCGTACCTTGACTTGGCTTTTAGTTTTGTTTTATATCTTTGGCTTTTGTCCCAAGCATCTCGAGAAAGTAATTTTCTCTTATCATCAAGCAATGTGATTGTGTCACATTCAATGATGTTTCCCACATCCAAATTGATTTTTGAAGAATGACATCGTCTTCTTCTTTCATATATCTTTTCTTCTATGAGAGTAGGTGGACAAACTTCAATTTGTTTAATTTTCATGTCCACCAAGACCTATCTTACAGTTTTTTCAATAACTCCACCGAAAAAGCAGGCTTTAATCGCACTTATTGGTACAACGTGGCTTTAGAAAGTGGGGGAAGAGGGGAGTTGAATAGTCGGTCGACATTGTCAAATCATTTTGTGCAGACATACTATTGTAAGTAAATTAATGTAAGGAGTAAAGTAGAGAAGAAAACACAGAAAGATTTGTAAGCGTTCACCTCCACCTAGGAAATTTAATACCAACCTCTATGTATCACGATCAGGGTTGGCAACGGAGCTGTTTGCAAGATGAAGGAAACTTAGTTGATTACATTTAAAAATATTTTTAAAAAAATATAAAAGAAAAATAAATATTCAAATTAAAATATATTTTAAATGTTTATTTGCTTTAATTTTTTTAAATTCTAATAATTTTTTTTATACAAAAAGTTATAATAATAATAAAATTGTATTTTTTGAATTTCAATATATCACTAGAATAAATATATATTTTTTTTGTTGACAAAAGTTTTGTAACGGTTAAAAAAACCGGTACAAATATTTTAATTTCTATTAATTTTCCTCACTGCCACAAATCTTTCTATACTATTTTGTTTGCAATTATCTAATTATAACTTATATTAAATATTTCTCCTTCTCTTTCTTCGTATCTTTTTGCTCTTCGTTAATCATTCATTCTACTTCTTTTCGTCTTCTTCAATTGAGCATAGATATTTTTTCACCGAAAACATCATGGTTAGAGGTGAAGGTGATGCATCAAGGAACCCTAGATTTGAGCCCACTCCTCACAGAAATGTCGTCGAGCTTCTGCTGGGATGGAGGTGGATCAGCTAAGCCATCTAGAGGTTGTGATAGCACTTGAATCTCGTGGAGGTAATAAAATCGCCCCGCATAATCGAAAGCGAGCAGAGGTCGTTGTTTGAGGAGAAAAACCTCACGTTATTCGATTATTGCGAAGTCTAGCCTCAAAACATTCCATTTTATCCTTTCTCAACGAATGCTGAATTTGTGAAATTCTAAGCAGAAACTCAAATCTCAGACTTCATGCTTTGAGGTTTACTTTTGTTACTCCCTTTACTCGATTGATTCATGTTATTGTTGTTATTCTAAGTGCAGAAGCTTTAGGGAATAGAAACATGGACTGGCATAGGATAACATGAGAGACATTGAAGAAAAGGTTAGGTTTTGGTTTATTGTTCCTACGCTGACTCTTATATGGGTTATATATCCTCAATCTTTTATCTTACTGTTGCTATATTATTTTAACGTATAAGCACAATGAGAGGAATGAGGGTTAAAACATATTGGTTTATTCTTCACTTGCATCACTGTTATTGTATCTTCCTGACACAAACTTGGGATTTGGAGAATCATTAAATAAAAATTGGTTGAAGATCTAGCATTTTCCTTTTCAGAAAAACTCCTATGAAAATAATATGATGCAATATTGTAGGTTTTGTAAGGAGAGCAGTACTAACATTATCTTAAACATATCTGTTTTAACAAATGATTCATTATTGTTTAAAAATTTTTTGTATTTTTTTTTCAATAAACATTATCTAATAATAGGGTGTGTTTTAGAGAATTGGTTAAAAGTGTAAATTTTGAAGTTGATTCTGAAGCACTTATTATTGAACTTTTAAATGCTGGAAAGAAAATTTTGATCTCATACACTAACATTTCACATGTTTTCTGTCATGAGTCATTACACTATGGATAAAGATATTATGAAGAAATTCAACAATGAGATTTTGATTTTTGGGGGAGGTGCAATAACTTTCCATAGATTTCAATAAGAAAATTTACAAAAGCTTACATGACAATAACAAGGGGCTACATAGAGGTACACTTGGACCACAGTGAGACACAACTCAGTGCAATCATAGAGAAATTATTGTGTAGACAAGAATTATTTAATTTAAAACAGTATGTTTGTCCTTGTTGTTATACTAAAATCTCAATTTGGTTCTCGTATTTTTATTAGTCATAATTAAGTCCATATTTTTGTAAATCAGTAACAATTAGGTCCTTTTTGTTAGTATATAACTAACACCGTTAAGTAGGTGCGACTTGTCAGCTCCTCGCTTTTTTTAATTTTTTAATTTTTTAATTTTTTTTTTTAATTTTTACTTAATTTTTTTTTAATTTTTTAATTTTTTTAATTCTTTAAAAAAATATATATTAATGTCACGTGCCACTTTTGTAGTGTGTCACGTGTCAATCTAATATGGTGACACGTGTCAAATTAGTGTATGAATCTCAATTGGGTTCTCATATTTGTTAATTTCATTTGATTTCAGTCCCCTTTTTTTTTTTAAATTTTCGATTTCACGTGCTCCAAATTTACACCAAATTTTACTTTTATATAATGTTTGTGATTATTTTTATTAAAATTAATATTTTTATTAAATATTTTAATAATATTAATTGT